>Ga0154750_1012_pt1 | contig 8673 bp, 7 predicted proteins | sample Rifle2008BG16ft_FD_105758 | JGI IMG/M metagenome (GOLD analysis project Ga0154750, IMG submission 105758) | Ignavibacteria bacterium RBG_16_35_7 | reverse complement strand
CGATTGGGAAAAGAAAGAATATAAAGGAAGCTTAATAAATCTTCTTGGAGTATTAAAAGAAATCCGGGAACTTTTTAATGAATGTCTTAAGTACATTAAAGATAAAAAAGATCCAAATATTCAAGATGTTGCCGCAAAAGATTTAGTAGAGCTTTATGGATACATCTATATCGGATTTCTTGTTCTTAATGAAGCAAACGAAGGTCAGCGGAAAGTATTTACAGCGCGAAGATACATTCTTGATGCATTGACCAAAGCAAGAAAAAATGCTGAGGCAATTAAGAATGAACTTTACTCGGATATACTTCACGCAGATACAATTTTAATTTAACAGGAGAGATAAAATGAAAAAATCGGTTAGAACAGTTTACAGGTTATTCGATGATCATGAAGAAAAACATTACGTAATGAGTTCACTTACTCATAAGCGATTAGAAAAACTCTTTGAGCAGTACAAAGGTAAAAAGGAAAAAGTCTACGCCAAAGAATTCATTACGTTTCTTCACAAGCACGATCCTAAAGCTGAAGAAGTGGAAGTTAAAGATTTTTATTTTTAGTTGCTTCGTTAAGTGAGACTCACTTTCACATTGCTATTTCAACGCTAAGTGAGTCTCACTTGAAACACTGCTGGAAAATTTTAACGAAGGAGAAGCATCTTTTTAGTTTCAATATAATTGCCTGCTTTTAACTGATAGAAATAAACTCCGCTTGATAATTTCGCTCCATCAAATTCAACTTTGTGATAACCTTTGTCTCGTTCTTCATTTACTAGCACCTCAATTTCCTCTCCGAGTGAATTGAGCAATGTAAGTTTTGCATTGCTCTTTTCTTGAAGCACGTAACCAATTGTTGTAACTGGGTTAAATGGATTTGGATAGTTTTGCTCAAGCGTAAATTTATCGAGTGTTCTTACTTCAACTTCTATTACGTTTGAGTATTCAAATGTTCCGTTTAAATCTACTTGCTTTAGCCGATAAAAATATTTTCCTGGGTCAATAAGTTTATCGAGGAACGAATAATGATTTGGAGAAGTTGTTGTTCCGTTTCCTTTAACTGAGCCAATAGTCACAAAATCATTTGAACTAAATTTCCTCTGCACTTCAAATCCTTGGTTGTTTAGTTCCGTTGTCGTTGACCAGCTAAGTGTTACTTCTTTGCCATTCGCTATTGCTGTGAATGAGGTTAGTTCTACAGGAACTGCGACATTCATTACGGAATCTAGAAATCTAAATGAAATTGGAAAACGATTTACTAATTGATTCGTGTGATCACCATTATATGTCTGGTACATATAAGGTAAACCAAGATTATCAAGCGAATCCGCAAAAGCATTCATAAAATTATATAATATAAATTCATCCTGTAATCCGCAATCAAAATATATTGTTAAATCTGAATTCGCTGTTATATTTCTTGCTAGTAGTGCTGGATTATATACTGACCAGCGATTCCAAACTGAATCTATCCAGTGACCAAGACTATCAAGCGGGAAATCCACTGGGTAGGGTGAGTTATTTAGATTCGGAGAAAACGCACCCGCCATAGTATAAAACAAATAAGTCATTATTCCAGCTGAAGGATTATATATAGGAACAGATACCCATTTGCTTCCACCATTCTCATAAAAAGCCAATTGCGCCCAACTGGAAAAATTTCTAAAATCTAGTGGTCCACTGTGAGCTGATACCCCACAATATACGGCCGGGTGTTTAAGTGCCAAATACATCGCACCAAAAGCACCCATCGAATGGCCCATTATAGCCCGTTTTTGTCTTGACATATATGTATTATAAGCAGAATCAATAAAATCAACTAGATCGTATACAATATAATCTTCAAAATTGCCGTACAATTCAGAGTTTGTATAATAACTACCACCCCAAGGTCCTATGCTTCCATCTGGTTTAACAACGATAAGAGGTGAAATAAGGTGGGCCGCTATCAGATTATTGAAAATATCGAATAATGGCGTATACTGAGTCTGATTTACCGTAGCACCATGTAAAAAGTAAATAACAGGATATTTTACTGTACTTTGTGGATCATAACCTTGCGGTAAGTAAATTTGAACACCACGGTTCTTATCTAATGATTTACTATAAAAGGTTTTGTTTACTACGGTTCCCTGCCCAAAAGCTTCAAATGAATAATTGCATATTATAAAAATTAGGGCGGCGATGATTAAATAATATTTCCTTAAGTAAAATTTTTCCCCTGAATGATTAGAAACTGTTCCATGTAGCATAAGACCTCCTAATTGTTAAATAATTAATTATTAGTTAAACAACTACTTCTGCGAGAATGAGATTTTTGTTTTTTCTCTATCGGAGTAATATCATTTCTTTAGTTTCATTGAAATCTCCTGCTTCTAAACGATAATAATAAACCCCTGCAGGTATTGCCATTATAGCGGATGAGGCATGCCTCATCCCTACCGTTAAAAACTCAACTTCATAAGTGCCGGCTTCTTTTTCTTCATCCAAAAGTACTTTTATCATCTCTCCTTCAGCGTTAAAAACTTCTAATTTCACTTTAGTTTTATAAGCAACACAAAATTTTATCGTAGTTTTTTCGCTGAATGGATTAGGATAATTTTGACTCAAATAAAACTCTGTTGGAGTTAAATAATTGTTGTTGATAACTGTATCTTTTATAAGGTTCATAAAAACCTCTGCTTCTTTCTTTCTCAAACCTTCGAGGTTTGGTTCATCGACTATTTGAAATGAGACCTCGAAGGTTTTTGAGATTTTTTTTTGCTAATGCTAAGGTATGTTTTGAGGGGAGGTTTTTCTACTAGATTTTAGTCAATTTCTTACACTTTTGGGTCATAGGTGGGAAAACAAGTGAATTATAAGGAATTTTTTTGAAACTTTTGTTCATATTGGGATGGGGACATCCCAAATAGCTTTTTAAAAGATTCTGAAAAATATGCGGGGTTATTGAAACCTACTTCGAGTGCAATTTCTGAAAGATTTCCAAATTTTTGCTCAATAAGATTCGCTGCTTTTTTAAGCCTAATACTCCTTATCAGCTCACCGGGTGTTTCACCAACTAAGGAAAGTATTTTTCTTTGTAAAACAGATCGGCTTAAAGCTAAATTTTCCGTGAGCATTTCCACATTGAGTGAAGAATCTGCAATATGTTCATTAATGACGGTCATAGCTTTCTGTAAAAACTTTTGATCAACCGGTGTAATATTCTTTTCTTCAATTTCGAACAATCCATGTTTTTTGAAATGTTCATGAATCCTTTTTCTTTGTTCAATAAGATTTTTTATTCTCGCTCTTAATTCATCCGGTTCAAATGGTTTCATAATGTAATCGTCTGCACCAATTTCAAACCCTTCTATCTTATCAGAACTGGCAGCTTTAGCAGTCAATAAAATTACAGGTATGTGACTAGTTCTTTCATCTGATTTAAGTTTTTCACAAAGCTTAAAGCCATCCATCTTCGGCATCATTACATCACTTACAATTAAGTCCGGTCCGCCAGAGGAGGATTCAATGGATTTGTTCCAGCCGTCTTCTCCATCTATGGCTTCCAGAATTCTATAATCTTTATTCAGATTATCTTTGATGTAATTTCTGACATCCGAATTGTCTTCCACTATCATCAGTAATGGTTTTCCTGCCTTGTCAGCAGACAGGTCTGTTTCAATGATTAAATCAATATCATGCTTCCCTGTTTTTGTTTCTTCCTGCCTCGACTTATCAATCGAGTCAAGGCGGGCAGGAAAAATTGTTTGTTCCGAAAAGCCCTCTCCTTTGGAGAGGGTTTGGGAGAGGCTTTGTTCGCAAATCTCTTCCGGCTTCAAATGTTCTTTACCCAAAGGAATGCTGATTGTAACTGTTGTTCCCTTTCCTGATTCACTTTCTACCTCAATCGTTCCTTTATGCAGTTCAACCAATTCTTTGGTTAAAGACAAACCAATTCCCGTTCCTTCCTGTTCTCTTGTGTGGCTTCCATCCACTTGATAGAATCGATCGAAGATTTTGGGAAGCTTTTCTTTAGGAATGCCGATGCCGGTATCGTGAATTTTTATCGCTACATTTTGACACACCCGCCAGAGGCGGGCATGCTTCCATTCCCCTCTCAAGAGGGGAAATAGCTGCGCTCTGAGATACAGAAACATCAATCTGTCCACCTTCGGGAGTAAACTTGAATGCATTTGAAAGAACATTAGTAATTATCTTCTCAATTTTATCCTTATCTATGTACGCAATGATCTCATCATAGGAAGAATTGAATTTGAGAGTGATTCTTTTTCTCTCAGCATAGGAAGTAAATGATAGGACCAACACTTTTAGTAATGGAATAATATTTTGCGCTCTTGTCTGCAGTTTCATATTTCCCGATTCAAGTTTGGATATATCCAGTAATTGATTTACTAATCCTAGCAGTCTGTTAGCATTCTTGTGAACGACTTTTAATTCATTCCTTACCCGTCTGCCATCAATATTGGTACTTTCATCTTTTATTGTTTCAATGAGCTGCCTAACAGGTCCCAGTATCAATGTAAGCGGTGTCCTAAATTCATGAGAGATATTAGTAAAGAATCTTGATTTCAATTCATCTACTTCATGAAGCTTTTCAGCTTCGAATTTACTCATCTCATATTCATGACTCATCTTAATTCTTTTAACCTGCATTTTCCAAGTAACATAAATTATACACAGAATTAACAATGAATAAAAAACATATGCCCATATAGTCTTCCACCAGGGTGGAGAAATTATTATTGAAATTGAAGTCCCTGCTTCATTCCAAAGTCCATCATTATTCGATCCTTTAACTCTGAATACATATAAACCAGGATCTAAATTTGGATAAGATGCAAAACGCCGTGTTCCGGAATAAATCCAATCCTTATCCAATCCTTCCATCATATAAGCGTATTGATTTCTTTCCGGACTGATGTAACTAAGTGCTGCAAATTCCAATGAAAGAAAGTTCTCATCATGTGGCAAGCGAATCTCTTTTTCAATTGGGAAAGGTTTATCAAACTTTTTAAAGGAAGTTATCACAATGGGAGGGATGAAGGGATTGTCTTTTATACTGTCGGGATGGAAACGTGTAAATCCCTTTGCCCCAGAAAAATATATTTCTCCATTACTTGTTATACAACCACCTCCGTAGGAAATATCTGCCGGCGGATCAATTCCATATGAAGTATCAAAATTTTTCAATTTATTTGTCTCAGGATTAAACTTTGTTATGCCTTTGATCGTACTAATCCACAAATAACCGTGTTCATCCTCTAGAATTCCATGTATGCTGTTGGAAGGAAATCCATTTTTTTCGCCAAAGTGAATAAAACTACTGGTGGAACGATCAAACCTATTTAAGCCGTTATTTGTGGCAAACCACAATCTTCCCTTTTTATCCTCATAAATCGTATTAACAATGTTCCCGCTCAGGCCAGATGGAGTTCTTGGATCATAAATAAATTCAACACTTGTATCCTCCTTTGGATTATAACAGAACAAATTGCCCATAAATGTAGATATCCATAATAAACCAGAAGAATCCTCAAATATAGTGTTAATACGACGTTTAAAATTTTTAACATTTTTAACCGTATTTGTTTTATGATCCCATAAATCAAGATCCCCATTCTCAATTCCACACCAATATGCAGTTTTAGTATTATAACCCTGGGAGGCAGAATTTATATAATCTTCCATATTAGGATCCAAAGAAAAAACTTGGTTGCCGAGTGTATCTAATATGTATAAACCACCAGTTTCGCGGCGATAAGAAATATCCCCTCTTAAATTCCAAACAAACCAAACCAAATCTTTTCCGGAGAAATGAGAAACGATTTTATCAGGTTGAATATCAAATCTTACTTCTCCCTTGAATGTAAGGAGCCATAATGTTCCAGCTTTTCCTTTAGTTATGCTTTGAACCGCAACGCCGGTTGGATATGTTTTAAATGGCTGTTTAGTCCGATTAAGCTTTTTGATTTCTGTTTTTGTACCAATCCATAAAGTACCAGATCGTTCACTATAAACAAAATTTGCCTCTGAATTATACCGCGTAAACTTTTTTAAATTCGTATCAAAAGAATAAAGACCATCCAATGTTGCCAACCATATAGCACCTGAAACAACATCATGACAAATGGAGGTGACGCAGTTTAATGGATTATTTGGATTATAAAGATAACTGGTGTAAATTTTTTCTTGTGGATTAAACTCAACCAATCCTCCCTCCGTTCCCATCCATATTACACCATCTTCACGTGCAATTATCGAATTAATTCGTTGGTCGGCACCACTGGTGACTGGCTTATAACGATTAATCGAGTAATTCCAGTATTTCGTATACTTTTTATTTTCTAAATTAAAATAACTCGGCTCATGCGAAGTAAATCCAATGGTTGAGTCAAAACGCGCTTTTTCTAGATTAAATTTGTGAAGCCCTTTGTCAGTTCCGATCCAAAGAGATCCTTTCCTGTCTGCAAAAAACGATTGTACAGAAATATTGGTAGTATCACTTGGATCAGTTTTTAAATACTTTGTTGAGGTGAATTTTTCTGAAGCTTTATCAAATTTATATAAACCATTCCCGCTTCCAATCCAAAGAATACCGTTTTTATCCTCATGTATCGCCCAGATTTGATTACTCTTATTATCTCCTGTATCTGATGGATTTGGTGTATAATGAATGAAGGTTTCAGATTTTGGTTCAAACCTTTCAAGTCCAAGCCGCGAACCTATCCATATAATTCCCTCTTTATCTTCATAGACAACTGACAAGGTATTATCCATTATGCTGGTAGTATCTTCAACGTCATGCTTGTAAGATGTGAAGCTGTAACCGTCATATTTATAAAGCCCGCTCCATGTGGCAAACCATAAGTAACCTATTCTATCTTGATATATATATTGGATACTCGTTGGCGTGCTTTCTTCAATGGGAATCTCTTCGAATTGCAGTTCTACTGGCTGAGAATTAATACAAGGCGAAAAAATTAGGGAAACTAAAACTGCAAATAATAAATTCTTAAACGAACGATGAAAGGTTAAAAGTAGATTTGTGGATTGAGATGTTAGTTTAATGCCAAATCTATTTTGAAGATCATTAGCGCTTGCACAGCGAGAAATTTTAGTCCCGATCACGCTTCTCCCTACTTTTAATTGTTACTTAAATAAGTAGTTAGCAGGAAGACAAATTAAGCTGGTTACAGTATTAACTACTTCTCTATAAAAAACATAGGAAGAAAAATTTGGAAAAGCAATATTCAAATCCAAAGTGAGACTCACTTTCACATCGCTATTGCAACACTAAGTGAATCTCATTTGGAACACTCGCAGAAAAAATTAACGAAGCAAAATCATCTTTTTTGTTGAAGTAAAATTACCTGCACTTAATTTGTAATAATAAATTCCCGAAGCCAATCCGCTCGCGTTTAAATCAACCGAGTGATTGCCTACTTCTTTCCATTCGTTTATGAGTGATGCAACTTCATTTCCCAACACATCAAATATATTCAAAGTTTGCTGACTACCCACTGCCGACTGCCAACTAATTGTGGTACTTGGATTGAACGGATTTGGATAGTTCTGTCTTAATTCAAATGAATTAACTGAAATTTGATCATTAACTCCTGTCGGTTGAACGACAGAAATTACTTTATTCGAAGCAAAATTCCAAGAGTCACCTGAATTTGCCCCATTAAAATTAACACTATTACCATTTGCAAAAAGTGTTTGCTGCCCCACAATAGATGGCGCAGTATATGTAAATTGGAATGTGACCATTCCGCCCGAAGAAAGCTTTGGTTGAACATGTGTTAATTCAAAATTTTCTTTCCTTAAATCACCAGCGATTGGAAATAAATCTCCATCCGATGCAGCGATATTAGTACCACCAGCTATTAAAGGTCCGCCCTGAATTGTAACCGTATAAGTTGCCGATTGTCCAGCAACTATGGTGTCAGGCCCTGCAATTGCAACCAGAACATTAACCGATGGTGTTTCGCTGTGACAAGTGCATCCTATGCCATTCTTTTGGGTTTTGCCGACAATACCACCTGATTCAGCATAAATAATTATTGTTGAAACTATGATGATAAATGCCGCCGCATTAATAACATTTTTCCTTTGAAAATGAACAAGCATTATTAATTCTCTTATTATTTAAAAATTTGAGTTTACAATTAAAATTATTTTGGTCGGAGCGTAATTCCATGAGTCACCGGTCTTCTTACCATTCATATTAACACTGTTCCCGTTGGCATAGAGATTTTGCAATCCGATAACTTGAGGTGCAGTATATGAAAACTGAAATGTGACTTTCCCGGAAGAAGAATATTTTGGAGAAGTATGTGTCAGCTCTCCTTTTAGTTTTTTTAGATCATGGAAAACGGGAAATAACTCACCATCCGATGCAGCGATATTAGCCCCAGCAGCTTTGATGAAAGAACTCGAGATCGTAACAGCATACAATGCTGATTGCCCTGCTTGCAGCGAATCCGGTCCTGAAATGAAAACCAATACATCATTTGAGGATACTTCATTATGACATGTGCATCCTTTTTTATTTTTTTTTGTTCGACCAACTATTCCCTCTTCTTTTGCATAGATGATTATTGTCGAGACTATGAATAAAATTAATCCTGCATTTATTACGTTCTTTTTTTGAAAAGCTAAAAACATAAATGTCCTT
>Ga0154750_1017_pt1 | contig 8831 bp, 5 predicted proteins | sample Rifle2008BG16ft_FD_105758 | JGI IMG/M metagenome (GOLD analysis project Ga0154750, IMG submission 105758) | Ignavibacteria bacterium RBG_16_35_7 | reverse complement strand
TGTGAGATTCGCACCGGAAGTATCGCACTGCCAAATGAAAGTATCACTGTTGAGCAAAATTTTATCGTTAAACCATGCCGGAAGATATGTTTTGTTGAAACCGAGTTCGTTTCGGTTATCTCCATCACTGTCACAAATTGCAGCGCGAACTTCATTGTTGGAGTAATCAATAGCAGTAAAGATGATTTTAGTCTGGGAATACAAAATCGCTGTAAGTAAAAAAAGATATGTGACTATGAATTTTTTCAAATGATAATAATTCTCCGATCGTAAATGTTGTATTATCTATTCACAAGTGTAGGGCGACCAGTCTGGTCGCCCTACTAATAAAACACATGATAATTTAGTAATAGCTAAACAACTTTCCCAACAACAACCGGTTTTTCTCCAAAGTTTTGAGAGATCGTAATCAACTTTTCTTTATCTTTTTTCGAAACGATTGCAATCAAGCCGATACCCAGATTGAAAACAGATCGCATTTCTTCATCCGTAATTTCTCCAGCAGTTTGTATCAGCTTAAAAATTTTGGGTATGCGCCAATTATTCCAAAAAATATTCAGCGACAATCCCTTGTAAACTAATCTCATCGTATTCCCGACAATCCCTCCGCCGGTAATGTGGGAATATCCTTTCACCGAAATATGCTTATTTAGATGTGTAATCAATTTTAAGTAAGATTTATGAACCCGCAGTAATTCTGCTCCAAGCGGTTTTGAAAGACCAGGTAGAATTGTTATAAGTGAATATTTCACAAGCAATACTTTTCTTGCGAGCGAATAACCGTTTGTATGTAATCCATTTGATGGAAAACCTATCAGAACATCTCCTCTTTTTATTTTTTTCCCGTTTATCAGATTATTCCTCTCGGCAATACCAACAATAGTTCCGGAGAGATCATAATCTTCAGGAGAATAAAGTCCGGGCATTTCAGCAGTCTCTCCTCCTATTAAAGCGCAGCCGTTTTCCTTACAAGCAATTGAAAAACCTTTAATAATTTGCTCTGCTTTTTGGGGATTCAACTTTCCAAAGGCAAGGTAATCAAGAAAGAATAGTGGTTTGGCACCGCAAACAGCTATATCATTTACGCAGTGGTTAACCAAATCCTGACCGATAGTATCGTGCTTGTTCAACTGAATAGCAATTTTTAATTTCGTTCCGACACCATCAACGGAGGAAACCAGAACAGGCTGCTTATATTTTTTAAGATCGAGTTTGTAAAATGCGCCGAATAATCCGATATCGGAAAGGACATTTTTATTAAATGTCGCTTTCGCATAGCCCTTGATTCTTTTAACCATTGCTTCACCGGCATGAATATCAACTCCGGCTGATTTGTATGTAGTGCTCAAAGTAAACTCCTGTAATTCTGTAAAGCATTGAAAATAAGCTGCATAAAATTCGTTCAATCGTTTATTCAAAGTTAAATGAAATTATTAAGAAATTTAAAAAAGATATTTAAATCTTAAATAAATAAAAGTAAATTAAAGCCATGTTTTTAATAACAGCTTAAAAACAGCAATCCCGCCGTTAAGCGGGACTACTGAATATGTTTTCACTGCGGGAAATTGTTTGAATATAAAAAAGCCCCTGTTAAGGACAAGGGCAAAACCTTTTGAAGCAAAAGCTTCACTACGGAATAATCCTTATTGTGATTTGCTTCGAGAGTAAAAATAAGACAATATATAATTAACAACAAATAAAAAATAAATTATGGAAACGAAAAAAATTTTAGGGCTTGATCTTGGCACTAATTCAATTGGTGCTTCTTTGGTTAATATTCCAAAATCTATTGATGATTTTGGAAAGTATGGCAATATAGAATGGCTGGGAAGCCGTATTATTCCAGTTGAAGGTGATTATTTACAAAAGTTTGAAAGTGGTGGACAAGCAGAAACAAAAGCTGCTGCACGAAGGATTAAAAGAGGATCCAGGCGTCTGAAACATAGGTATAAACTTCGAAGAGATAGATTAATAAAAGTATTCAAAATATTAGGTTGGCTACCGGATGATTTTCCATTAGATAATTCAAAACGTATAAAAGAAATCATTGCTGAAGTAGGAAAATTCTCTTTTAAAATAAGTGATTATATACCAATTTCTATTGAAAGCTATAGAGAATTCTATAAAGAGTTTGGATACAAAGATGAAAAATTAGAACAAATTATTGAAGAAATTAATTTTAGAAGAAAGACGAAGGGAAAAAAGAAAAATCCCGATATAAAATTACTGCCTGAAGATTGGGTTGTTTATTATCTACGCAAAAAAGCTTTGGCAAAAAAGATTACACTAGAAGAACTTATTCGTATTATTTATATTCTTAATCAAAGAAGAGGATTTAAAAGCAGCAGAAAAGATTTGAAAGATGATAATGTAATTGAAATTAAGAAAGCATACGAACTTGTAATAAAATCTGTTGAATTAAAAAGCGAAGAAAAAAATAAGAAAGGACAATATACTTTTATTATTAATCCCACAATTTCTGAAGTTGAACCATGGGAAGAAACTATGTATAAAAAACCAGAATGGGAAGGAAAGAAAAATAAGTATGTAGTTACTTGGAAAAATGGAAAACAACTTAAGCCGCAAAGGGCTACTGCTGATGATTGGGAAGTTGTAGTTGTTGCATTAGATAATGAAATAGAACAGAGGAACCAGCATCCAGGTGAATTTTTCTTTGATGAGTTACTGAAAGATAAAAATTATAAAATAAGGCAATTCCCCATTTTGAGGAAAAGATATAAGGCTGAATTAGAAGCAATTTGGAATACTCAACTTCAATTAAGAAAGAATGCTAATAAAGAGCAAGAATTATTGAATAAAGATAAACTTGAATTAATTGCAGCTACTTTATATAAACACAACATTGTAAAGCAAAAAGAACTAAAAGAAAAAGGATTGCTGCATATCATTTCTGAAGATATTATTTAATATCAACGAGAATTGAAATCTCAAAAAAATTCTGTTGGCGAATGTCAGTATGAAAAACATAAAGGTATTGATGGAGAAATCTATGGAGTAAAATGTTCTCCTAAATCAAGTCCCGAATTTCAAGAGTTTCGTATCTGGCAGGACATTCATAACATCCGAATTTTAGAAAAAGAGCAATGCGTAAATGGTATTACAAAAATTGATGTAGATGTTACAAAACAAATTATAAGTGAGGAAGCTAAAGAAAAACTATACGAATTATTTGATAATTCAAAAGAAGTTACAGAACAAAAGATTTTTAATGTACTTAATTCACTAATACCAGAAAAAAAATTAAGTACTGATACTTATAAGATTAATCTTTTTGCAAATAGAAAAGAGTTATTAGGTAATGAAACAAAAGAAGTATTCAGAAAAATTTTAAAGAAATACAATTATGAAGTGGAAGGAGAAAAACTTTTATCTGATAAAAGTATCTTTAAAAGATTATGGCACATTAATTATTCAATCAATTCATCAGACTCAGACAAATCTACCGGTGGGATTCTTTCTGCTTTAGGATGGAATAATGAAGGGACCAAGAAATGGAAAAAAGAAGGAGAAAAAAATTTCAACTGGAATTTATTTAATCTGCCCAAAGAAATAGCTGAAGCATTTGCAAAGCTGCCTGAATTGAAAAAGCAGTATGCTTCTTATTCAACCAAAGCAATTAATAAGCTTTTGCCTTTAATGCGATGTGGAAAGCATTGGAGCTGGGATGTTCTACATAATGAAACTAAAGACAGAATAGAAAAGATTATAAATGAAGGTTGGGATTTTGCATACGATAAGCGAACCGGTGAACTGATTAAAGAAAGAGAATTTGCAAATGAAAAACAGTTTTCGGGTTTGCCTATTTGGATGGCTTGTTACGTAGCTTATGGAAGACACAGCGAAAGAGCAAATGATAAGAAATATACTACAGAAGAGCTAAAGGATTTAGATGTAATGAAGCTAATTCCGAACAATAGCTTAAGGAATCCAATTGTCGAACAAGTTGTTAGAGAAACAATGTTTCTGGTAAAAGATATTTGCAATAAATTCGGTCAACCAGATGAAATTCATATTGAGTTAGGCAGAGAATTAAAAAAGAATGCTAAAGAAAAAGAAAATGCTTCTAAAAATGTTGCAAAAAACTTTGAAGAAAAACAGAGAATAAAAAAATTGCTTTATGAATTAATGAATGGAGATTTCGAACATTATGATGAAAACGGAGAAATCATAAATAGATCTTTTGAAGCAAAACCAAACCCGGAAAACCCGACTGATATTGAAAAGTTTCGCATTTATAAATCTTGTGGTACGGTAACAAGCGATGAAGAAAATACGAACTGGGAAACAATGTTTAAGGATGGTAAAAAAGAAAGAATACCTACTAATACGGAAATAAGAAAATATGCTTTGTGGCTTAGTCAAAAATGTTGTTCACCCTATACAAGAAAAATAATTTCATTAAGCAAGTTGTTTACAGAAGAGTATGAAGTAGAACACATTATCCCAAGAAAAAAATTAAAAAACGATTCATTTGAAAATCTTGTAATATGCGAACGAGGAGTAAACAAATTAAAAGATAATGATCTTGCTATGGTCTTTATCAGTAAACATAACGGTTCCGAATTATCCTATGAAGGTAAAAAATATAAGTTGCAAACCATTGATGATTACACCTCTCATTGCAAAAAAACTTTCAAAGGAAGAAAACTTAAAAATCTTTTAGCTACAGATGTGCCCGAAGATTTTATTGAAAGGCAAATTAATGACACAAGATATATTACTCGCAAGATTAGTGAATTACTTTATCCAGTCGCAAAAGATAAGTCTGGTTTGGTTTTTACAATTGGAAGTATTACTAGTGATTTAAAAAACGAATGGGGACTGAACACAGTTTGGAAAGAAATTTTGAAACCTCGTTTCGAGCGTCTTGAAAAAATTACTGACCAGAGAATGATTATTAAGGATCAAGAGGATGATAACAAATTTCACTTTCACATCCCTCAAAACCCTGAACTAGAATTAAAACGCATAGACCATCGCCACCACACCTTGGATGCAGTAATTATTGCAGCTACTTCAAGAGAACACATCCGCTATCTCAACTCATTAAATGCAGTTGATAATAATGCCGAATTGCAGAAAGTAAAAAGAGCATTGGTTAAAGGTAAAATACGAGATTATAAATTACCTTGGGAAGATTTTACAAAAGATGCAAAAGAAAAATTGAATGAAACCATTGTAACATTCAAATCGAACAATAAGGTTGTTAGCAAACCTTTTAACAAATATATTAAGTGGGTTCAAAACGGTGATAGCAGCTGGGAGAAAAAAGAATGTTATCAAGAATCGAATAAAAAATGGATGGCTGTCCGCAAATCTATGTTTAAGGAACCGCAAGGAATTATTTGGTTGAAAGAAAAAAAGAAGGTCCCAGTCTTAGAAGCATTCAGGGTTCAAATTGAGAGAATGAAAGTTGAAAATGATAGCGAAAAAAGAAGAACAACAAGCTATGTGTACAACCAATATGCAAGATCAATCATAAAAAATATTATTGAAAATATTGGAATTGATCTTGAAGACACAGAAAATCTTTTAACAGCAATTAAGAAATACTTAAAGAAGAACAGCAAAAAAATTGAAACAGGTATAATTAAAAAGAATGGTAAACCTGAAAATAAAACTGTGTATATGCTTGATGATTATCAATTTGAAAAAATTGAGATTGCTGAGTTTGTTGAATATGCCGCTAAAAGAGTAAAATTAGACAATTCCTTTACACATGATAAAATAGATAAAATCCCTTATCAGTTTGCCAACGAAGGTAAAATTAACATTGCCAAATTGCTTCATCAACATTTGGAAGAATACGAAAAAGATGAAAACAAAAAAGTATCAGAAGCATTCATTGGCGAGGGTTTAGAAACATTAGCAAAAAAAGTAGGGCAGAGAATTGATAAGGTCACAATTTATGAAAAGAAATCTGCTGAGGATAAATTTGGAAAGAAATATGTAGAAGTTGATAAAGGTGCCATAGCATATTTTATAATTTACGAAGATGAACAAACAAAAGAACGACCGGAAATGTATTCATTGGCAACTCATAAAGTCATTGAGAGATTAGTTCAAGACAAGCCAATTGCAGATAAAAAAGAAGGATTTAAAACAATAATTATTTCTCCAAATGATTTGGTTTATGTGCCAACTGAAGAAGAATGGAATAAAATAAAAACAGGAGAAGAAAATGTAATTGATTGGAGAAATAAGAAAAAAATTGCCGAAAGAATTTATAAAATGGTCAGTAGTTCAAAGGGAGTTTGTCAATTCGTTCAGCATCAAATTTCAAATGCAATTATTCCTTCAAAACCAAAAGATAAAATCAAGGGTGAAATTGATTGGCATGACAAATCACCAAAAACTTTGGATGGCCAAACAATAATTTCTGATTGTTGTATTAAAATAATAGTTGATAGATTAGGCAACATAAAGTCAGCATTATGATTAAGCGCACTTTATACTTTAGCAATCCCGCATATCTTAGTAAAAAAGATGAGCAGCTAGTCATCACTTATCCTTCGGATGATAAAGATGAAGATAAAGAGCAAGAAGAAGACAAGTATAAAAGTAGGTTGAAGCAGAATTCTGTGCCGATTGAAGACATAGGAATAGTTATTTTAGATAATCAACAGATTACACTTAGCCATGGTTTGATTGCATCCCTTTTAGAAAATAATACTGCACTTGTAACTTGTGACAACACACATCATCCAACCGGATTATTACTTCCACTTGAAAGCAACCAGGTTCAAAGCGAAAGATTTCAAGCGCAGATTGAAGCTTCTGTCCCGCTTAAGAAACAATTATGGCAGCAAACAATATCTGCTAAAATAAATAATCAAGCCGGATTGTTAAGAAAGAGAAAAGTTCAATACAAGAATATGTTGTATTGGGCTAAAGAAGTTAGGTCAGGTGATCCTGATAATTTTGAAGGAAGGGCTGCGGCTTATTATTGGAAAAATGTATTCCCATCAGAGCTTGAATTTGAAAGAGACAGGCATGGCCTTCCGCCGAATAACCTGCTTAACTATGGTTATGCAATTTTGCGGGCAATTGTCGCAAGAGCGCTTGTCGGTTCAGGTTTGCTGCCTACTCTCGGTATTCATCATCATAATAAGTATAACGCTTACTGCCTTGCAGATGATATTATGGAACCGTACAGACCTTTTGTAGATGAAATTGTTTACGAAATTATCGACAACGGCGAAGACTTTGAAGAACTATCGACTTCAATTAAAAAGCAGCTTCTTGAATTACCGGTAAAAGAAATAATAATTGCGAATGAAAGCAGTCCTTTGATGGTTGGGGTTCAGCGCACGACAGCATCCTTAGTTAAATGTTTTGAAAGTGATAATAGAAAGATAATCTATCCTGAGATTTTTCATGGGATTTAACGAATACAGAATAATGTGGATAATGGTTTTATTTGATCTGCCGACTGAAACTGAAAAAGAACGAAAAGTTTACACACGTTTTAGAAAAGAGTTGATGAGAGATGGTTTTTCAATGTTTCAGTTTTCAATTTATATAAGGCATTGTTCCAGCCGCGAGAATAAAAATGTGCATGTTAAACGGGTCAAAGAGATTCTTCCCGAAAAGGGTCATGTCGGCATTTTATCAATTACCGATAAGCAATTTGGTATGATGAAAATTTTTTATGGCAAAAAGAAGGAGGAGGGGTTTATTGAACCCCACCAGCTTGAATTATTCTAACCCTCTTATCTCCTCCCCTTTACTAAAGGGGAGGATTAAGGAGGGGTTTCCTTAACAAATAAAAACAACCACTGCGTAACAGAATAAAAACAAGCATTCCCATTTTTTCAATCCTATTTCAGCAGCTAAGTTCTTTATTTTCAATGACATGATCATGGGTACGTTGTTGTAAATCTTGTCAAAGAAAAATCTGAAAGCAAATCACAACGCCATATTACTACGGAAACTCTGGATCGTTGTTGTTGTAAATCTTGTCAAAGAAAAATCTGAAAGCAAATCACAACAGAGTTCTAATTTGTTCTTGTTGCAATACTGTTGTTGTAAATCTTGTCAAAGAAAAATCTGAAAGCAAATCACAACAGCTACTGGCTTGTTTGCTTTGTCCAAACGGTTGTTGTAAATCTTGTCAAAGAAAAATCTGAAAGCAAATCACAACTATGAGTAATCACATAGCACAATCACCCGTGTTGTTGTAAATCTTGTCAAAGAAAAATCTGAAAGCAAATCACAACCTGATAAAAGAGACGGTAAAATCAGTATTGTTGTTGTAAATCTTGTCAAAGAAAAATTTGAAAGCAAATCACAACAAATGTTTGAATGCAACCGGGAAAAATTTAGTTGTTCTAAATCTTGTCAAATCCTCCAGAGGCGGACAAGGAAAAATCTGACCTGTCCCGATTCATACTGATTGCGTATTGTATCGGGAAAACAAATCATCCCGATTCAAAGCTTTATCGAGGTGTATCGGGATCAAAGAATCGGTTTGAGGCGCAGAAAGCTAATCACAACGTGGTATCCATAATAATTTTTCTCTTAAATTTGCAATATGAAAACAATTATCCTTCTGCTAACCCTTGCGTTTGGGATTTTATTCCCTCAGGGTCATGTTCTCTCATTTCTTCTTAAATATTTTTTAATGGGTCTGCTGCTGTTTGCATTTCTTGATATTCAAATAGATAAAAATGTGATTAAGAAATCTCACTTCTATATTTTAACAGCGAACATAATTGTTCCGTTAGTGCTTTATTTTTTGCTAAACTTATTCAATCATCAATTAGCTCAGACTGCATTTATCACGGCGTTAGCACCAACTGCAATAGCTG
>Ga0154750_1339_pt7 | contig 8850 bp, 4 predicted proteins | sample Rifle2008BG16ft_FD_105758 | JGI IMG/M metagenome (GOLD analysis project Ga0154750, IMG submission 105758) | Ignavibacteria bacterium RBG_16_35_7 | reverse complement strand
TTTCTTCACCATCTTTTAAGCCATCACCATCTGTATCAGGATTTAATGGATCGGTTTTGTACTTAAGAACCTCATCGCCATCTTTCAACCCATCACCATCTGTGTCGGCTTTAAGAGGATCAGTTTTATATTTAGTAACTTCTTCACCATCTTTTAAGCCATCACCATCTGTATCGGCTTTAAGAGGATCAGTCTTATTAGTTATTAATTCAGCATAATCACTTAATCCATCACTATCAGTGTCAGCTTTAAGAGGATCAGTCTTATATTTCAAAACTTCGTCACCATCATTTAATCTGTCACCATCAGTATCAACTTTAAGAGGATCAGTCTTATATTTAGTAACTTCTTCACCATCTTTTAAGCCATCGCCATCTGTATCAGGATTTTTAGGATCTGTACCAAGAAGTTTTTCTTCTTTCTTCATCAAACCGTCCATATCGTCATCGGAAGTTCCTCGGTCACCCTGGAAGGTAAGACCTAAACCAAGACCGACATATGCATCGTTTGGTGTTTCAGGTGTTTTGTAAAAATTCAAGTTTTCTGTAAACGTATAAGTGAAACTGGCTTGAACTTCAAGAAGAATGGTCTCAGTTAATTTTATTTTTGTTCCTAATCCAGCTGGAACCATAGCTGTCCATCCTTCTTCTTCAACGGCTACTGGTGGATTTTGAAAGTCATGAGCATTTGGTCTATCATAAGATTTTAAATCATAGTGTAATCCACCGCCTCCGATGAATACATAAGGATTCCATTTTTCAGTTTCCTTAAGACTGATAAGGAGTCTAAAATCAATAGGAATGATATCTGTAACGTATTTGGCTTTCGCAACATTGTAATCATCTGCGAAATCTTTTCCTTGATAACGACCATATCCACCACCTATTTCACCTTGCAACCCCTTAGCAATATCAAATCTAAAGAAACCTCTGCCAAGGTAAGAGAATTCATAAGAATCTGAAATTCCCTTGTAATTATATGAGTCATCAAACGGCATTAAACCGTTGAATTGCAAACCGACTTTCAATCCTTCTGCATTTAATTGACCATAGGATGGTAAGTAAAAGGCAGAGAATAAGAAAACGATTGCCGCAAATGTAAAGAACTTTTTCATATTGTACCTCTATTGTTAGTGAATGATATTTGTTAAGTATACTTATTAGAACTTATTTTTTTAATAAATCACGAATTTCTGCTAGAAGAACTTCTTGCTTAGATGGTGCTGGTGGAGCTGCTGGTTTTTCTTCTTCTTTCTTTTTTAACTTATTCATTGCTTTTATTGCCATAAATATAACAAAAGCAATAATAATAAAATCAATAATAGTATTTAGGAAAGCACCATAATTTACTTTAACGGCTTCTGCAGTTTCTGTTGCTTCTTTTACGGTTGCTGAAAGTTTACTGAAATCAACACCTCCCAAAAGCACACCAATAGGAGGCATAACGACGTCTGATACAAGTGAACTAACTATTTTTCCGAAAGCGCCGCCGATAATTATACCGACAGCCATATCGATAACATTTCCCCTTACGGCAAATTCTTTGAACTCTTTAATTAGCGACATATCATACTCCTCTTAATTGATTATTAAAATAATGAATATGTAATTCCAAGCTGAAGCGCTTCTTTAACCTGAGTTTTAGGAGATTGTATCTTCTCGTAAATTAACAAAACATTGAAGTTCACATTAAAATATTTACTTATCTGCGCGGTTATAAGATTATCCCATCTTACATCCCAAACATCTAATTCATTAAAGCGAGAAAAGAGTCTAAGTTTGCTGCCGAAGAGAACATTTTCCTCTATACTGTAAAGTGCTTCGGTTACGGATTCAATGCCTGTATCAAATCTGAATTTTTCAATCTCAGTTGTTTTAGGATCATCTGAATAAAATGGGAATTTATTTGTTATTGTTTCCTGGAAAGCAATTCCTAATCGGGTTGAAACATTAGGAATTTTATTATAAAGAAATCCAATACTTTGAGTAATGTAACCCGGGTCAAAAAATTGCGAGGTTTGTTTAGCAGGGATTTCTTTATAATCAAATCCTTTCGATAAAACTGTTCTTACAGTGTTACTTAAATATGGATCTAATGCCCACCCAAAAGAGTAAGACAATATGCTTTCAAGATAAAATTCGTTATCGTTAGTTCTAAAATTATCTTCACCAAGTTTGGTTCTACCGAAAGCCAGTTTTAATCCATTACTGAATGTCCAGGGGCTATCAACGTACTTTATGCCAAAATTTCCTAACAAAGTAAAAGCTAAGGCATTGTCACCGCCTTGCGTCCAATTATCTAATGCAATTTGACTAATATTCAAACCAGCGACTCCCGAATAAAGCCATCTGCTCTCTTCTAGTGAATTGTCCATCGAAAAAGAATATGTTCCGGAAAGCATTAAAAATAGAATTATCAGTCTTCTCATTCCTTCTACATTCTCCTTATTTTACCGAATGATGAATATAGACGCTCATTTAACTTTAAGATAAAATTCTCTAAAATTACCAGTTTAGAGTTTTCTCAGTTTGGTAGGGATTGAAGTTCAGGCCCGTTTAATAATGACTACCATGCCGAGAATGAAGATTTAGGGATTTATTAATGCCCTAATTTAAGGCATTACCCTTAAAGATAAAAGAAATTTTTACAAGATTTCGTTTATTTTTTTACAATCAAAAAATTAAGGAGATATAATGCTCTGAAGTATTCCTTTATCTATTCTGAGAGTCTCACCAGGTAATTCACGGCTTAAAAAAGTCAAACGATTAAGGAAAAGTGACAAAATGGGTAATTTTGTTTGTTATTCATTGTTTTTTTTGTGTTTTTATCAATTTTAGATTGGCAATCCATTTGATATTAACTTTTTAGCAAAAATGGAGAATATTGGTAGGAATATTCGTTCAAAACTCCTCATTGTAGAATTCCATTACTCGTCTTGTCGGGTCACCAATTTCTCTTTTAAAATTTAGAAATAATTTCTTGTATACAAAAAAATGAAGAGTTCCTTCCATTCTTACAAAATATACTCCGTTTTAAATATTTAGGAAAAATAAAATGAATATCACTAAAAATTTTTTCCACGATGATAAAAATATCACAGGTACTCATAAGAAATTCGAAAAAGATGAATATAATGTTGTCTCCGGTAACTTTTCGATAAGCGAAGGGTTGATTCGGGATTGTAACTTTAAGTTTGCTGAGACATTTGGTTATAAGATAGGTGAAATTATTGATCGAAAGACGATTGAAGAATTTATTTTTCTGGATGATAAACAGAAGTTCGAAAAAACTCTTTCAGCTTTTATTTCGTCTTCTCAAGAATCTACTGAAGAAATAATAAAAATTATAAAAAAGAACAATTCCATTACTACTGCTAAGATTTTCTTATCTAAAACATTAAGTGACGGAAAGCCATACATAATTGGGTCTATAATCGAGATTTCAGAAAATAAAACTGCCGAGGCGCCGCTAAATATTTTAGCTCAAGCAATAGATAATATAAGCGAATCTCTAATCTTAACGGATTTGAATCGAACAATATTCTACGTAAATGAAACTCTTACAAGAACTTTGGGATTTTCAAGTGAAGAACTTCTCGGGAAAAATATAAATGTTCTTCTTGAAGAATGTATGGATCAAAATAATCTGCAGAAGATTATCAATCAAAAACAGAAAAATGACTGGCAATGCCAATTGATATTCATGAGAAAAGATGGAACTCACTTCCTTACAATTCTAAAAAATTCACTTATAACAAACAAAAAAAATTTTCCCATAGCAGAACTTTATACTTTAAAGGATATTTCTGAAAAAGATAGAATGAATGGGGAATTAAGAAGAAATGCATATAAGTATCGGAACTTGTTTGAAAAAATGCATGAAGCATTTGCCTTTACTAAAATTGTAACAGACAAAGAAAATAATCCTATTGATATGGTTTTGCTTGAAGCAAATAGAGAATTTGAGAAACTAATACAAGAACCTGCCGAAGCTTTAATTGGGAAAAGCTTGCTGCTGAAATTTGATATGCTTAAAAACATTGGACCGGATCCGTTCGGAGTAATTGCAAATGTAGCCTTAAATCGTACAGAAGAAAGATTTGAAGTCAAAGATAAAAGCTCGAAAAGATGGTTTTCAGTATCTGTTTATTCGCCTGAAAAGGCTTTTGCATTCATTATCATTCATGATATTACTAAAGAGAAAAAAGCTCAAGAGGAATCGGATCAGTCAAAAATAATGCTAAAATCAATTCTAGATAATATTCCACAGAGAGTTTATTGGAAAGATGCAAGCTCTACTTATTTAGGATGTAATATTCATTTTACAAAAGATGTAGGTTTAAATGATGCATCTGAAATTATAGGAAAAAGTGAGTACGATTTTAGTCCCAGCGAATTGGCTGAGAGCTACATTGCCAATGATAAATTTATTATTGAATCTGGAGAATCCGTTAATTGTTTGGAATATCTCTACCAATTACCAAAAGATAAGAACAAGATTTGGATTCGACTTAATAAAATGCCTCTAAAGAATTTTGAAGGAAAAATAATAGGTGTTGTGGGGACTTATGAAGACATTTCCAAACAAAAGAGCATTGAAGATAACTTAAGAAAACTTTCGCAAGCGGTTGAACAAAGCCCTGCATCGATAGTTATTACAGATACCAGTGGAAATATTGAATACATTAACCAAAAATTCAGCTTGGTGACGGGATATTCTTTTCAGGAAGTTTTCGGAAAAAATCCAAGGATTTTGAAGTCAGGTGAAACGAGCACTGAAGCGTACAAGGAAATGTGGAAAACTATCAGTTCAGGCAAAGAGTGGGAAGGGGAATTTCACAATAAGAAAAAGAATGCTGAATTGTATTGGGAGAGAGCAACAATATCACCAATTAAAGATAATGATGGAGTTATTACGCATTATCTGGCAATTAAAGAAGATATAACCGCACGTAAACAGTCGGAAAAAGTGCTTAAAGAAAATGAAAAAATACTCAGAGAAACACAGACAATTGCAAGATTAGGAAGTTATGTTTTCGATATCCATAAAAATATTTGGTATAGCTCAACAATTCTCGATAACATTTTTGGAATTGATGAAAAATTTACTCGTTCATTAGACGGGTGGATTTCATTATTACATCCAGATTGGCGTGAAACAATGAATAATTATTTTTCAAAAAAAGTTTTGGAAGAGCATGCTCGATTTGACAAAGAGTATAAAATCATTCGCAAATCAGATGGAGAAGAACGCTGGGTACATGGTCTGGGTGAAGTGGAATACGATTCTAACAATCAACCAGTTAAAATGATCGGTACGATTAGTGATATAACAGAGCGTAAACATGCTGAAGAAGCGCTTAAGCATTCGTTTTCATTACTTGAAGGAACTTTGGAATCCACCGTTGATGGAATTTTGGTTGTCGATCAAAATGGAAACATTCAAAAATTCAATAACAAATTTCTTGATCTGTGGAGAATACCTGAATCGATTATTCAAACAAGAAATGACGATGCCGCACTTAACTTTGTATTAGATCAACTAAAGTATCCGGATCAATTTCTAAACAAAGTAAAAGAACTTTACAAAGATACAGTAGCTGAAAGCCTTGATCTGCTGGAATTTAAAGATGGAAGAGTATTCGAACGCTACTCGCGTCCTCAATTAATCGGCAATAAAGTGGTGGGAAGAGTATGGAGTTTTCGTGATATAACCGATAGAAAAATTGCAGAGGAATCTTTAATAGAATCTGAAGATAAATTCAGAACTCTTTTTGAAACTTCGATTGAAGGAATACTTGTTGCAGATATTAATGAAAAAAGTAGTTTAGTTAATAAACGTATGGCTGAAATGACTGGATATTCAGTTGATGAATTAATGAATATGAATTTTCATCAGCTTATTTCGCCCGATGAATTAGGGAATCATTTTCTAAGGATTGAAAGCAGGAAAAAAGGAGATTCGGAAATTTATGAAAGAAAACTTGTAAGAAAAGATGGATCTATTATTTGGACATTAGTTTCAGCGGCTCCTATTTTGAATAAGGAGGGAAAATATACCGGTTCATTTGGAGTGTTCACGGATATTACAGAACGGAAAAAAATGGTGGAAGAACTTATTGTTGCAAAAGAAAAAGCTGAGGAAGCTAATCGGCTCAAATCTATTTTCCTAGCTAATATTAGTCATGAATTACGTACTCCATTAGTGGGAATTATAGGATATGCTGAAACTTTATACAATGAAATTGAAAATCCAGAATTAAAAGACATGGCGTACACTTTATTTAGAAGTGGTACTAGGTTAAAAGAAACATTAAACCTAATTCTCGATCTTTCACACATAGAAGCAGATAAGTTGGAAGTAAATATTGCGCGCCAGAATTTAACGATAGTCGTCCGTGAAAAGTTTAAACAGTTTCATTCAGTGGCAATGGAAAAAGGATTAAAGTTTCAGTTAGTCTTAGGAGAAGATGACCTGGTGATAAATGCGGATGAAAGAATGCTTTCTCAAGTAATTGAACACCTATTGGCTAATGCAATTAAATAAACAAATAAGGGGAATATTACAGTTACGATCTCAAAAATAATTGAGAATCAGAAACAATTTGCCCAAATGAAAGTGAAGGATACTGGAATAGGTATTCCTAGACAAAGTTCGAGGCTAATCTTCGAGCCATTCAGACAAGCAAGTGAAGGCTTTTCTCGTTCATTTGAAGGACTCGGGATAGGATTAACTGTTGCTAAAAAATTTATTGAAATGATGGGTGGTGAAATTGCTGTTGAGAGTGACGTTGGTAAGGGCTCCGAATTTATAGTGAAATTTCCTATTTGTTCGCATGATGATCTTGAATTTCCAAAAGATTTCTCCTACGAGAAGTTATTAGATGAACAAATTATTCATAATTATAAATATTCCTCAGAAGTTTTACTTATTGAAGATGATGAAGCTACGGCCAACATAGTCAGATTCTATCTAGGCGAAATTTGTAAGACGGATTGGGCATATAACGCTAAAACTGCTATATCGATGGCTGAAAAGAAAAATTACTCTGCGATACTAGCTGATATTAATTTAGGAATTGGCATGGATGGAATTGAAGCCGTAAATCTTATAAAAAAAATAAAGGGATATAAATCAATACCAATTATTGCAGTTACGGCTTATGCGTTATATGGTGATAGAGAAAAATTCCTGAAACTGGGATGCACGCACTACATCTCTAAGCCATTTGGAAAGAATGATATCGTTGCCTTAGTGGATAAAGTTTTAGGTTCTCAGCTATAAGCTATTTTTAGTTATAAATGAATATCAAAAATATTGTTACGAAATATTTACTCAGGTATGAATCTATCATTTGGTTGGCCTCAATCATAATTCTTCTATCATGGCCTCAGCTATTTCACAATCTGTTCACACAAATCGGTAACCCAAACTCTCGGTTCAACTTTTGGTTTGATGATTTTGGATTACTCCATATAAGCCTGGATATACTGTTAGGATTTGCCAATTTGGCGATAACACTATTCATCGCATTATTTGTCATTCGGGCTGGAAAAGATTTACCCTTTCCGAGACTTTTCTTGGTATTTAGTTTATGCACAGCCTCAAACAGCGCAATTCATTTCATGAATGTATGGTCGGTTTCGATTTATTATCCATGGTTATTCGGTTTGATAAAATTAATTGCAGCAGTAGCCAATGTTATTATGGTAATACTTCTTCCAATTATTGGTCCGCGAGCGTTGGCGTTGATAAAGAATGCCACGTTATTAAAAAGTACTAAAGCAAATCTTCAAACGACGAATCGTGCGCTTGAAGGTCAAATTCTGGAAAGAATGCAGGCTGAAGAGGAACTCATTCGAACCCAAAATGAATTGGAATTACGTGTGATTGAAAGAACAGCGCAGCTCGAAAAAATGAACAAAAAACTATTAGAGGAAATTAAAGAAAAGAATAAAGCCGAGGCTGCACTTAAGGATAGTGAAACACTTTTCAGGCAATTGGCTGAAAACATCAGGGATGTATTTTTCATAATGGAGCCGGAAAATCAAAAAATTAATTATTTAAGCCCTACTTATGAACAAGTCTGGGGACACTCGCTGAAATCAGCGTATGAAAATCCGAGATCATTATTTGAACATATCCACCCCGATGATAAAAACAATGTTAATGATATTCTTAGAGTAAGTAAGCGGAGTGGAGTCCTTACAAATTCATATCGTATAATTAGACCGGATGGAAAAATAAAATGGGTAAGAGTAAGAGCATTTCCAATTCTTGATGAAAATGAAAAACTTAACAGGATAGCTGGAGTTGCTGAAGATATCACTATTAGTAAACAATATGAACAGCGGCTTGAATCATCTCTTAGGGAGAAGGAAATCCTACTTAAAGAAATTCATCATCGCGTTAAAAATAATTTACAGATTATCTCCAGCTTATTAAATCTTCAGTCAAAATTTGTCACAGATCAGCGTACTTTAGAGATATTTCGTGAAGGTAGAAACAGAATTAAAACAATGGCACTAATTCACGAAAAACTTTATGGACCAAAGGATTTCACTCGAATAAATTTTGCTGAATATCTAAACGAGCTATTTTCGTTTTTATTAAGTGCATACAAATTTGACTCTCAAAAAATTTCATTTAAAATCGAAATTGAAAATGTTTATTTGGATATTGACCAGGCATTAACCCTGGGCTTGATTGTAAATGAATTGATTACGAACTCAATTAAATATGCCTTCCCTAATGGTCTTGAAGGACAATTAAAAATATCGATGAGTAAGAATGGTAATAACAATTTGTTAAGAGTGTATGACAACGGCATCGGAATTCCACCTGAAATTG
>Ga0154750_1325_pt1 | contig 9274 bp, 9 predicted proteins | sample Rifle2008BG16ft_FD_105758 | JGI IMG/M metagenome (GOLD analysis project Ga0154750, IMG submission 105758) | Ignavibacteria bacterium RBG_16_35_7 | reverse complement strand
GCGGCAGATCTTCTTTCATAAAATCTGTTGCTTGAAATTGGACACGACTTTGCATGGAGTGCATTTGGATACATTCGTCCGCATATTTTCTGACGGTTTCAAAGTCAAGAATGGTAGCCGACAGGTTGTTGTTCTTCTTACAAAGTTCGATACTGTACTGCCCATGCGAACCACCAAGATCTATCAGGTTGGAAGCATTCGGTGGAAGTTTTATTTTACCTGCTACTTCCTTCAGATTTGTCCTTGAAATCTCAATCATAGCACGACTGTATAATTCCCACTCATGTTCTCCAAAGACATCGTAATTAATTCTCAATGGTTTTCCATGAACGATGGTGTCTTCGAGGCTGGTGATTGAATTGAAAAGCCAGTCGCAATAGAGAATAAAGTACCTAAAACTGTCAGAAGACTTTTCGTCCAAGAACTTCAACCCTCTTTTTGTAAATTTCCACCCTTTAGAATTTCTTTCGGTGTATCCCATTGCTTCAAGACAGGATAATAAAAGCTCTACACCTTTTTCACTTACCGAACATTGTTTGGCAATTTGAGCAGAGCTTTTTTCTTCGCTGCTCAATTGATCAGTGATTTTCAACTTAACTGCAACGCCTAAAGCTTTTGCAAGACCTACATTGCTTCCGATATCAGCAAACGGATGTGCAATAATGTCTTTGTTTAGGAGCACCTTTTCGATGAAGGTGAATTTGTAAATCACGGTTAACTCCTTTTCATATTGTTTTTATCCCAAAATAACTTATGATGATACCATGCACCGCACCTAACGTGTTGAAAACTTCTTCAATGTTCATGAGTTAGGGAGTATTTCCTAACGACAATCACAGCAACAATCCGACAGCGAAATATTCCACAATATGTTAGTTTGCAGCCCGACTATGTGGGTATGAGCTTCTATGGAATTTATGCTGTTAAGAGGCACTGCATCAAATTGGTTTAAAGAAAAATTGGGGACACAGGACAGAAAACCGGCAAACGCATCCCGTGCGGTGTTCAAATGGTTGCGAATCACAGTTTGAAAAGCCATAGGCATCGGTGCAGGTTGGCATATCCTGCAGGATGCATGCGCCTGTGCAGCTCCTACATGCACACCGGTGACAAATAGAGAAGATAAGGTAATCCCATTATCGCACGTGGCATTCGATCGGGCAATGATTTCCTGCAATTTTATAATTAAGGCTTGAATTTCTGCCTCCGCTTGTATATTAGTGAGTGTCGGAAGCTTGTTGATCAATGCTGTCAACTCTCCGATATCAAACGGAATACAGTCTTTCATCATATTTAAGCCGTCACGCGCATTCCCCAATACACCCTGCATATCTGCAACACCCACAGCAGTCATTATAGTGGGTTCACAGGTAGTTCTGGCCCAGGCTGAACCTAATCCAGTCATCCCGGCATAAAATACACTTAACGGCCCACGGCAGAGCTGACTGGGATTCGTACTGGTTCTGTTGCTCACTACGAAAGGATATCTCGACCTTACCACCCACTCTTGATTAAAATAAATCCTGACCTCATATTTGCCTTCAGCCAGTCCGTCAAATTCCATGGTTCCGCTTTGTTTTGTATTTGTATATTGCCATGCTACATATTTATCATCGCCACTGCCAACGCTGGCGAGGCTTATCCAATCATATACATTTCCGGGCAAGCCGGAATACTGCACAACAATTTTTTCATTAGGTTTATAAGTAGCCTGCTGTGTTTTTGCAATTAAGTTTACATCAGGGTTACCTACCCTGAAAGATGTCCGTGTTCTTACTATTAATTCGTCATTGTAATAGCCTCGAATTTCAAAGTCGCCATAGTTAATCCCGTCGAAGCTAAGAGTCCCGCTGGTATTTCCGCCTGTATATTTCCATGCTACGTATTTATCATCACCACTCCCTTGTGTTGCAATGCTTATCCAATCGCGACTGTTGCCCGGAAAACCAGAATAGGTTACCACAATACTTTCTCTTGGGGCATATATACTTTTAGATAAGCTGACCGACTGTGCATCAGCAGAATTGGAAAGTGCCTGGAAAAAGATGAACAAGCTCAAAATGTAAAGCTGCTTTTTCATAATATTTTTTTAATTTGATGAATATGACAAAACATTCACAAATTAGTGCATTAAAATGAAATTTACCGTGATTTACAGAAAATATAAATTACTTTTATTTAGTCGTTCGTTTGTAGTATGTTCACCGGTAAGTCTGCCCTAATTACAACTGACAATTTCAACATAAGAAATTTTGTTTTTAATTTCAATAAGATTTTGGTCATAAGAAAGGCAGAATAATGGAGTAATGGAATAGTGGAGTAATGGAATAAATACTTCAATGCTCCATTATTCCACTATTCCAAACAATCTTGCTCAATTATACTAAAGATTACTTTCTGGAATGTATCTGAAGATTGTTTCCATTAATGTTCTGAAATCTTGCATAAAAGCCATAACCACCGGGTATTTCTGTTTTTCCCTGGATAACTTTTCCGCCTGCTTTTTTTTATCTCTTCGAGTTTTGAATTAATATCATCAACATTAATTACAATTCCAGGACCATATTTCTCTTGAGCAGGTTTTGTGGAAGTATCAAATCCGCCTCCAGTCCTGGAATTTCCAATCCTGAACATAGCATAAGTTTTATCTGGCATTATTTCTGTTTCCCAACTAAAAACCTTTGAGTAGAAGGTTATTGCTTTATTAAGATCAGGAGCTGGGATTTCAATGTGAGTGATTGTGTGTTTGTTTTCCATATTAAATTCTGTAATTATTTTTAAAAAATTTACTTTTAACGAATCTACAATCCTAATTTATTCAACACATAATCAATTTTAGCTTTTATTCCCAAGCCATATCCAAATCTTCCAGCAGTTCCTCGCCAGGAATGTTCGATGTAATTTTCAATTGGAAATTCTTTAAACTCATATCCAAGCTTTAAAGCTTTTGAGAAATTTTTTAATACAGGTACTCCATGATGTTCGAATGGAGGAAAATGAGTGTATAAACTTTTTTTAATCATAAAGTAAGCTGTTGATGGTATAGATATTCCTTTTGCTGATTTGAAGCCGCGTTTATTTAATATAACAAATCTTCCTGTTCCATAAACTTTATCAGATGAATTTAGAATTTCAGCCATCTCTTCCAGAAAACCACCTTTATGAGTTTCAGTATCTGAATCAAGAAAGAATAAAAAATCATTATTCAGATTATTAATTGCAATATGCATAGCTGGTCCATGAAAGATATTCTCTCCCAGAAAAAGTGTTTTAGTGTACTGTGATGATTTATTTTGTAGATCTTTAATTACTTCCCTGGAATCATCTTTTGAACCATTATCAATTATTAAAAGAATGGCAGAGGGACAAAACTTTCTGAAGGAATCTACAGCTATTTTTAAAAGATCGGGTGTTTGATAATTGATTATGACAGTGCAGATGGAATGATTCATCAGTGGTTTGAAAATATTTTCCTAATTACTGCTTGTTAATCTCTGAATATCATCTCTTATTCTTGCAGCTCTTTCATATTCTTCAGCATCAATAGCCTCTCTCAACTTATTTTGAAGGGCAGCAATTTTAGCTTCCTTAGTATTAGGTAGTCTATCTTTTTTTTCTTCTGCGTCAGCTTCTTCTGTTTCTTTTTCTCCTTCTTCAGATGGTATGAATGCTGCAACTTCCATTACTGCTTCAGAAACAAAAATGGGTGCCTGTGCTCTCACTGCTAAAGCAATAGCATCACTTGGACGTGCATCAATTTCATTCGTTAATGTTGATATTTCCAGAATTATTTTAGCGTAAAAAGTATTTTCTCTCAGTTCATCAATTAGAACTTCTACAATTGTTGCTCCCAGATTATCGGTTATTTGTTTTAAAAGATCATGTGTTAAAGGTCTTGGTGGTTTAATACCCTCAATCTCAAGCGCTATAGCTTGAGCTTCAAATGCACCGATTATTATCGGAAGCCTTCTGTTTCCATTTACTTCCTTTAATAAAATAGCATAAGCACCTCCGGTAGAAGGACTGCTTGATAACCCTAATATTTCACATTGAATCTTTTGCAAATAAAACTCCTAACTCATTGTGATTTAATCTTTTTAATTTCATTAGTTAGTACGGGTATTATCTCAAAAACATCTCCGGCAATTCCATAATCTGCAATATTAAAAATTGGTGCATCTTTGTCTTTATTTATAGCAACAATATATTTAGCTGAAGACATACCGGCAAGGTGCTGAATTGCACCTGAAATACCGCAAGCAACATACAAGCTTGGGGAGACTGTTTTTCCTGTTTGTCCTACTTGTTCTCTGTGTGGTCGCCATCCAGCGTCAACAACAGCTCTTGATGCTCCCACGGCACCGCCTAAAGCTTCTGCAAGTTTTTCTATTAAATGAAAATTTTCCGGGCCTTTCATTCCACGTCCGCCGGATACAATTATATCTGCCTCAGCAACATCAAGTTTACCTTCAGATTTTTTAAAAGATATTACACTGGATTTCAGATTTGAAGGATTTACTTTTTTAATGGTAATGTCAGAAGTATTCTCATTACTTGAAGTGGCTTTAAATATATTTGGGCGAATGGTTAAAACCTTTTTTGGAGTTTTAAATTTAACATCAATTAAAGCTTTACCTGCATAAACAGGTCTCGTCACTATTAAATCTCCGGATGAAGTATTTAAATTAACAGCGTCTACAATTAATCCCGCGGATATTTTAACAGCAAGATAGGGTGCGAGATCTTTTCCTAAAGCTGTGTTTGCTAATATAAGAAAATCAGCACCAGCTTCATCCACATAATTTGCAATAACTTCAGCATAGCCGGTTGAAGAGTAATTTGTAAGCTTATCACTTTTTAGATGAACAACTTTATTTATCCCATAATTTCCAATTTCATTTAAGTTTTCTATATCATTACCAACAATAACCGCTTCTTTCTCAAGTTTTAATTCATTTGCAAGTTTGACAGCAGTGGCAACTGCTTCAAAAGCGAATCTTTTTAGCTTACCTTCTCTTTGTTCAAGAACTGCAATAATTTTATTCGGCATTAATAACTCTCCTTACACAATATTTGGAATAATGGAGTAATGGAATTGTAGAATGATGTGATATTGTTTTTTCATTATTCCAATATTCCATTAAATTACTTTTGCTTCTTCTCTAAGTAACCGAACCAAATCGATGACTGCTGAAGCATCCGTTCCTAAAATCCTTCCAGGCTGTTTTCCCGGAGGTGTGTGCATTTTAATGATTTCAGTTTGATTTTCATAATTTGCAGCATGTTTATCTGTAATAGTTTTTTTCTTTGCAGCCATTATACCTTTAAGCGATGCATAACGAGGTTCATTTAATCCTTTCTGGGCAGCAATAATTGCAGGAAGTTCCAGTTCAACAACTTCTCTTCCACCTTCTATTTCCCTTTCTGCAATAATTTTATTGGCTGTTAGCTTTACATCAACGACAACAGTAGCACAGGAATATCCAAGAAACTGAGCAAGCATTTGAGGTACAGCGCTATCATCAAAATCAACAGACTGCTTACCGCAAAATATTATATCAAAATTTTGAGTTTTTAATTCTTCAGAAAGTGCTTTTGCTATTCCAACTGAGTCAAAATCATTTTCTGTTTTAATCAAAATTCCTTCATCAGCACCCATTGCGAAAGCTTTTTTTATTGTTTCCTTGCTTGCATCATTTCCAACACTGAAAACAGTAACTTTACTATCACCGCCAGCATTTTCTTTCCACTTCAAAGCTTCTTCTACGGCAAATTCATCATACGGATTAATTATATAGGTAACTCCGGTTTTTTCAATAGATTTATTATCACTGCTAATTTTTATTTTCGCAGCAGTATCCGGTACATGACTTACACAAACTGCTATATTCATTAAACCTCCGTTAAAACTGCAATTATTTCAAAAAAAATATATAAATAGGTGTCTATAAAATCAAATCACTTTAACGATATTTAAGGAAGCAAAGACTGTTTTTATTTGTGAATTATTTTTATAATTTACAAACCGTATGGACTCAATAACACAACAAACTCCAACACACGAGATCATTGAAGAGCAGGAAACTATTACCAGTACAGAAAACAGAGTGGTTCTCTTCAACGATGACTGGCATACATTTGAAGAGGTTATTGTTCAATTGATTAAAGCACTTAATTGCAGTTTTGAACAAGCACGTTCTTATGCATTTGAAGCTCATACAAATGGAAAAACTGTTGTTTTTACTGGATCAATGCAGGATTGTTTAAGAGTTTCATCAGTGCTTGAGGAAATAGCCCTTAATACTCAAATTATTAGTTAATAAGAGAATTGATTCATACTCTATCCCTGCCTAATTACTTTTTATGGAAGAAATTTAATACCTATATTTAAAATTCAATTTTTTAAGGATAAAGTGAAATATAGATTAGAAGATATAAGGAATATTGCGATCATTGCTCATGTTGATCATGGTAAAACTACATTAGTTGATCATATGCTTAAGCAAACCGGTGCATTCCGGGAAAACCAGCAGGTTGAAAAACGTATTATGGATTCGAATGCCCTCGAAAAGGAGAGAGGTATTACAATCCTTGCAAAAAATTTAAGCATTACATACAAAGGAATTAAGATAAATATTATTGATACTCCAGGGCATGCTGATTTTGGTGGTGAAGTTGAAAGAACTTTAAGAATGGTTGATGGAGTTCTTCTTTTAGTTGATGCGGCGGAGGGACCTTTACCTCAGACTAAATTTGTTTTAAAAAAATCCCTAGATCTTGGATTGAAACCAATTGTCGTAATAAATAAAATAGATAGAAAAGATGCTCGTCCCAATGAAGTATTGAACGAGGTGTTTGATCTTTTTGTATCGCTTGGGGCTTCTGAAGAGCAGCAGGATTTCCCTTTTGTTTATGCAATTGCAAAACGGGGAATTGCTAAAACTGATCTTAATGATGAAGGTAATAATCTAACACCATTACTTGATAATATAATTAAACACGTCCCGATACCTAAAGGAGAAATTAATTTACCATTTCAAATGCTTATCTCAGCGATTGATTATAATGACTACCTGGGAAGAATTGGAATAGGCAAAGTTCATAGCGGAGTGATAAATACAGGAGACAGTATTGTTCTTATAACCAGACAAGGTGAAAAAATTAATTCTAAAATTTCAAAAATGTATTCTTTTGAAAATATAAAAAGAAAAGACGTTAATGAACTAAGTGCTGGAGATATAGGTGCAATTGCTGGTTTTGAAGATGTTGATATAGGAGATACATTTTCAAGTTCGGAAAAACCCGAAGGGCTGCCGTTTACTGCAATAGATGAACCGACAATAACAATGAATTTTATTGTTAACAATTCTCCTTTTGCCGGACAGGAAGGGAAATATGTTACTACAAGAAATTTAAGTGAAAGACTTTCGAAAGAATTGAAATCTAATGTAAGTCTTAGAGTTGAAATAACTGAATCTCCCGATGTATTTAAAGTTAGTGGAAGAGGTGAACTTCATCTTGCAATACTTATTGAAAATATGAGAAGAGAAGCATATGAGTTACAGGTAAGCCGTCCTGAAGTAATAATGAAGAAGAAAGATGATGTACTTTCAGAACCAATTGAGCATGTTATTATTGATGTACCTGAAGAGTTTGTTGGAATTATTATTGAAAAGCTCGGTAAGAGAAAAGGTGAAATGAAGAATATGCTGACATTTAAAGATAATACGAGATTGGAATTTTTTGTCCCTGCAAGAGGATTAATCGGTTACAGATCTGAGTTTATGACTGATACAAAAGGGAACGGAATTCTACATCATAACTTTCACAGTTATGAACCTTTTAAAGGCGAAATAACACACAGACAAAGAGGTGCTTTAGTTGCAATGGAAAATGGAATTGCTTCGGCTTATGCTATGTTTAAACTGCAGGAGAGATCTGTTTTTTTTATTGAACCTGGTACAAAAGTTTATGAAGGAATGGTTGTTGGAGAAAATACACGTAACAATGATATGCATGTAAATGTAACCAAAACTAAACAGTTAACAAATATGCGTGCATCAGGTGCAGATGAAGCTATAAGAATTGAACCACCCACAATATTAACTCTTGAACAAGCTATAGAATGGATTACTGATGATGAATATGTTGAAATTACTCCTGAAAATATCAGGATAAGAAAAAGATACCTAAATGATCAGCAGAGAAAGAGTGCAAAACTTTCTGCAAAGCAAAGTGAAGTTACTGTAAGCTGAGTACAAATGATGAGTTTGCATTAGCAGAATAGAAATATTAATTTTGTATAAAAATTTATTCATTAGGGCCCATAGCTCAGTTGGTTAGAGCAGCTGACTCATAATCAGCGGGTCGGTGGTTCAAGTCCATCTGGGCCCACTTAATTTAGCTCAAAATCGCAATAAACCATCTGACGTCAGGACGGTTTTTTATTTTTTCGTATTAACAATGTTAACATTGTAGTTAACAGTTTTATTTAACACTCCTTCGACTTATTTAAACAACAACTCGTTACCTTACTTTCTTTACTTCCGTCTTGAATTGCAATTTAAAATTGCAGATAATTGTCAAGTAAATGAATAAGATTAATAAATATAAAGAATATTTTTCAGGACTCATCCTCTCAGCTTATCTCTTCTTTTTTATATTAAATATTTTTCATTATCACCACGTAAGCCTTTACTCCGATTTTCAAATAAGAAACGAAAAGGACGCTACAGCAAATAATACTGATATTTATTTTTTAAATCTGAATGTTATTTGTCAATTTCAAAGCACTTTTTCATCAATACAAACTACAGATGATTTTAATAATTATATTTTTTCATCAGATAAAAACACACAAAGATTAAACTCCGACAGCAAATTTGATATATCATTTCTAAAAAATTTTCCCGGGAATAATCCTTTAAGAGCACCTCCATCCCGATAATTAATTCTCTTCAAAGAACAACTCAATTACTTTTATTCTTTTTTTCAATCAATAAAAATTGAGGTATCGGGATGAAACCCATTCGAAAAATTCTAGTTTTGTTTTTAATAATTTTTTCGGAAGTATTATTTGCTCAGTCTAATATTAATCCGAATATAAGTACTGTTGGTATATTTAATATTCGTACAAATTTTATAAAGGGTTCTGATGAATATGGAAAATTGAATTTTGAAAATCCCGAACTTGAATTGTTCATAGATGGTTATCTTAATCCTTATTCCCGGGCAACAGTTGATATTGCTTTTGAAGAAGGGGAGTTTGGTGTTG
>Ga0154750_1332_pt1 | contig 9343 bp, 8 predicted proteins | sample Rifle2008BG16ft_FD_105758 | JGI IMG/M metagenome (GOLD analysis project Ga0154750, IMG submission 105758) | Ignavibacteria bacterium RBG_16_35_7 | reverse complement strand
TTGAAATGTGTCAGAATATTCAGGAAGAAAGAGCAAAAAAAATCACAACGAGTAAACTGAATGAGGTGTTATTGCCCGAGATTGAAAAAACTCCACCGCCATCAACTCATACCGGTAAAGAGGTTAAAATTAAATACATAACAAAAGCCGATGGGGACTATCCCAAATTTCTTTTCTTTTGCAATTACCCAAAAGATGTTCATGATAATTATAAAAAGTTTTTGGAAAAAATAATTCGAAAGCACTTTGGATTTATCGGCGTTCCCCTGACGCTGGTATTTAAAGATAAGTGAAATAATAAATTTGACTTAAACATATTTAAACAATAAAATTTATGAGCAATACGAAATTCTCAAATTTCATTTTACTGAATCATCCTTTGGTGAAAAAAGATGTAACTGTACTTCGTAATGTAAACACTCCAAGTGAGTCTTTCCGTTCTGCAGTCAGAAGAATATCTTCACTTTTAGCAGTTGAGATAAGTAAAAACATGAAAGTGACAAAACTTGAAGTTAGAACGCCTTTAGAGTTGACTATAGGATTTGAGTTAGCTCAACAAGTAGTTTTAGTTCCTGTACTCAGAGCAGGATTGGGAATGGTTGGAGGTTTTCTCGATATTATTCCGGATGCTAAAGTTGGACATATCGGGCTTCAGCGGAATGAGGAAACCTTAAAACCGAAACAGTATTATTACAAAACTCCAAAGAATTTGAGATTATCAAAAGTAATTCTTCTCGATCCAATGCTTGCAACAGGCGGAAGTTCATCTCAAGCAATAAATAATTTGAAAAAGCGCGGTTCAAAAGAATGTATGTTTGCATGTATAGTGGCATCACCCGAAGGATTATATAAAATAAAAAAAGATCATCCCGATGTGAAAATATTTGGTGCAGCTTTGGATAGAGGGCTTAACGAGTGGGGTTACATTGTACCAGGTTTAGGAGATGCGGGGGACAGAACATTTGGTACTTTGTAGATCAATCACTATAACTTTTCTCGTTCTCTTACTAAACTATTTTGCATACTCGCAAAGGTTTCCGAATCAGGAAATAAATAGACTGCTTGATGTGGGAATTGAGTACGTGCTTAATCAAAATTATGATTTAGCGAAATCCAAATTCAGCATGCTTGAAAAGAAATACCCTGAATTACCGTTTGGGAAAATTTACCTTGCTGTAGTTGATATTACTAAGGCTTTCGATTATGGTGAAGAAATTAATTCAGAAGCGATAGCTAAAAATCTAGATGAAGCTCTTGAGCTTTCAGAAAATCTACTTGAAAATAACCCCACTGATATTTGGAATCATTACTTTGTGGCACTTTCGAAAGGGTACAAATCTTATCTCAGAGTTTTAAATGGGGATTGGCTCTCAGCAATTTCAAGTGGACTTAGTTCGGTTAATTATTTTGCGGATTGCCTGGAACTGGATTCAAGCTTTTATGAATCATACGTTGCTCTTGGTACATTTAAATTTTGGAAAAGCCGAAAGCTGGAATTTTTAGGATGGCTTCCTTTTTTTGATGATGAATCAGAAAATGGCATCCGTTTCTTAGAGCTTGCACTGGATAAAACCTCATATAATAAAAATCTTGCTGCCATCTCTTTAATCTGGGTTTACATTGAGAACAAAAACTTTTACCGCGCCATACAAATTGCTGAAAAGGAGTTAAAGAAGAATCCGATAAACCGGACCTATAAGTGGGCGTTAGCTAGAGCTTATGAAGATGTCAATCCGAAAATAGCGATTCAGGTCTACAAGGAACTCATCACATCCTACCAAAAAATCCCGGATCAAAATCACTATCATGAGATAGCATTGAAACATATAATTGCGCAGCAGTATGCAAAGATTGGTGAGAAAAGGGATGCTTTAAGGTTATGCGACGAAATTCTCTCATTTCAAAACTTAACTGAATATGTGCGGGAAAAACTTGCTGACCGATTTAAGAGAGTCAAAAAACTACAGAAGGAACTTATAGATTAACTTTTGGTTTAATCCATAGTAGTGACTTTCGCTATTCAAATAAAAAAAGTAAATTATTCAAGAAATCGAAATAATTTTACAATTATCTTCAAAGAATGAACTTTAGCAATCCAAAATATAAAAAAATGTTTGACCGGCTTTTGGGAGCATGCCATCAAAATTTTCCTAGCATTGATGAAAAACTGCTAGCAAAAGGTTTTGAATTTGCTATTGAAGCTCATAAGAATGACCGGCGTGCATCGGGTGATGAATATATTACTCATCCTTTTGAGGTTGCTTTGATTGTTGCTCAGGAAATACCTCTTGATGACGTGACAGTTGTTAGTGCATTGCTGCATGATACCATTGAAGATACCGAGATCAGTGTTGAATTGCTGCAGAAAGAGTTTGGGAAAGAAGTAGCAGAAATTGTTGATGGCGTTACAAAGATAAGCGGAATATTCAAGGGGCATGAGATTACTCAGGCAGAAAATTTTCGAAAGCTTTTGCTTTCGATGGTTAAAGATGTTCGTGTAATTCTAGTAAAATTTGCTGATAGACTTCACAACATGAGAACATTAGAGCATCTGCACCCTGAAAAGCAAAGGAGAATTGCCCAGGAGACTTTGGAGATTTATGCTCCCTTCTCACATCGTTTCGGATTGGCTCAATTCAAATGGGAATTGGAAGATCTCGCATTTAAGTACCTCAACAAAGTTGCTTATGATGAAATCTCTAACAAAATAAGCGCTAAACGAAATGAGAGGGAATCATTCATAAAGAAATTTGCAGACCCTATTTCTAAAAAGTTAGATGAGTATAAACTGAAATATGAAATCAGCGGTAGAGCAAAACATCTTTACAGCATTTACCGTAAAATGGTTAGGCGCAACAAACCATTTGAAGAAATATATGATTTGTTTGCAATCAGGATTATCTTAGATACAAGTGATAAAAATGACTGCTATACTACTTTAGGAATTGTTAATCAGATGTATCCTCCCGTTGCGGACAGATTTAAGGACTATGTGTCTATTCCCAAAACAAATAACTATCAATCTATTCATACTACAGTTGTTGGCCCTGATGGAAAATTGGTTGAGGTTCAGATCCGAACACGTAATATGCATGAAATTGCCGAGCGCGGTTTTGCCGCTCATTGGAGATATAAAGAAAGTAAAACTACTTCGGATAAAGATTTGGAGAATTGGGTTAACTGGGTGAGAGATATATTTGAATCTGCCACAAAGGATGAAGAGAAGAAAGATTTAATTGAAAACTTTAAGCTCAACCTTTACCAGGATGAAATTTATGTTTTCACACCCAAGGGCGATCTGAAACGGCTTCCTATTAATTCAACCCCTGTTGATTTTGCATTTGAAATTCATAGCAAGGTTGGACATCACTGTATCGGTGCAAAGGTCAACGGTAAAATTGTACCGCTTGATACCCGGCTTCATAGCGGGGATCAATTAGAGATAATCATTTCTAAAAATCAGCATCCTAACAAAAACTGGTTAAAGTTTGCAGTAACACACAAAGCCAAAAATGCTATTAGAAAGTATATAAACAAGGAAGAAGAGGAAATAGTTAATGCCGGGAAAGAGCTATGGGAAAAGAAATTAAAAAAGCTCAAATTATCTTTTAATATGGAGGACATCATACGATTAGCAGTTAGCTTGAAATTTGAGGGTACAAAACATTTCTTTAAATCAATTGCGCAGGGCAAGCTCGATCTTGATGACGTACTTGCAACCACAAAAGAAAAAGAAAAAAAGGAAAAAGTTTCGGTTCTGGAATTCGATAGCTTTGCATCTTCAGCACGAAATACTGCCGGAGGAATTCTAGTTGACGGTAAGATTGATGGAATTTTATATTCATATGCAAAGTGCTGCAACCCTATTCCGGGTGATCCTGTAATCGGGTTTGTTACAATTGGTGAAGGAGTAAAAGTCCACCGTAAATCTTGCAATAATCTTTCGATGATTCAGGAAAAAAATGAATCAAAATTTATTACCGTGCAGTGGCCGGAGAATGAAAGTTCACTTTTTGTTGCCGGTTTGAAAATAGTCGGTAAAGATTCTCCTGGAATTTTAAATGATATTTCTCATGCAATTGTTTCGTATCAGAACACGAATATCAAATCGGTAAACATCAGCACCGCAGATTCATCTTTTGATGGAAGTGTAACATTGTATGTTCACAACATCGGTCATCTTGAAAGAATTATTGAAAGATTAAAAAAGATAAAGGGCGTTATTTCTGTTGAAAGATTCGAAAGCTTTTGAATAGAATGCTGACCGATACAATGAAAAGAGCGTTAGCTATTGATTATGGTTCTAAAAGAATTGGTGTTGCAATCAGTGATCCTTTTCGTTTGTTTCCCTCTATAACTATAACTCTTAAAAATGATAAAAATATATTTTACGAATTATTGAAAATTATTTCGGAAAAGAATATCGAAAAAATTATTCTCGGTTATCCGTATGATGATAGTAGGGCAACCACACAGTTAGCAAAAGAAATATTGAAGTTTAAAAACCAGCTCGAGCTAAAGTCAAAATTATCAATTGATCTTTGGGATGAACAGCTAACATCAAAAATGGCTGTGTCACGAATTATCAGTTCGGTAACCAAAAAATCTAAAAGACGGAATAAATCGTTAATTGATGCTCAATCGGCTGCAATTATTTTGGAAGAGTATCTTAAAAGCTTAGAAGATAAATAAAATCATAATTCATTTAATATATTTTTTAACATGGAAACATCACTTGGAATTTTAGAAACAAAGGGATTTGCTGCTGCAATTTCTGCGGCGGAAAAAATTTTAGAAGATAATAGTATTGATCTTGTCAAGATCGAGAAAACCGGCGGCGGAATTATTTCACTTTTTTTCAAAGGCAATAATGAACGATTGAAAACCTCATTTGAGAAAGCTATTCAGCAAGCAAGATTAGTCGGCGAGATTGTGGCTCTTTACATTAATAATAAATACAATAAGAAATTAGAAAAATTTTTATTTACAAGCGATAAAGCAGCCGAATTGACTTCAGTGAAGAGAGAGACAGTTCAAGAAAAAATCATTGCAGAAAAAGCTGAGACGGAAGTTGAAAAAACACAAGTGCAAAAACCAGTCAAAGTTTTGAAGAAACTGTCCGCAGCAGAAAAAAAAATTAAAACTTCTAAGTTTTTAGGAACAACTTCAACAATTCAACGCTTAAGACGCGAAGCTCTATCGTCTGAAAATTTTGCTAAAGCGAAAGAAGGAGTATCAAAAGATCGAGGAGGAAAAGCTACATCAGAAATCAATATAAACAAGATTGAGAATTTAAATGTTCACGAGCTTAGAAGGTTGGCTCGAAGCACTAATGGCTTCCCGATTCAAGGCAGAGAAATCTCTAAATCAAATCGTAAAGAATTAGTGAAATATTTCAAGGACTTGGCATAATGGGTTAGATAGTAAACGTTTCTTTTAGGACCCAATTTATCATGCAGTTTATTTATTTTTACTTTGGATAATATCATAATATGAAAAAGAATCTTTACGTAATATTTCTAAGCATTACATTTTCAGTAATTCTTTGGGTTTCAGTTTCACTCTCAAACGATTATAGCACAAATCTGCAATTACCAATTAAGTTTATCAATTTGCCCGAGGGATATGTTCCGGTTTCACCTTCTTCAGATAAAATCAACGTTAAGGTGAGAGGCAAAGGATGGAATCTCCTCACAACTAAGATTACTTCCCAAAATGATTATAATGTTGACGCCGGGAATGAACTTAAGAAAAAACAAATATTAAACCTCCAATCTTTTGCGGCGGATAACACCTGGTTGACTTCTAAACTCCAAATATTGGAAATTACTCCGGACACGATTTCATTTTCATTTGAAAAAATTGGTTATAATAAACTGAAGATAGTTCCCCATCTTCAATTGGAGTTTAAAACAGGTTATAGCTTAGTATCCGATGTTATTGTTATGCCTGAATCAACCGTTGTATCAGGTCCAATTCAAAAAGTTAGTGCTTTGGTTGATATTCCTACTGAGCTTCTTCATATCAAAGATTTGAGTGACAAAATTGAAAAGATAGTTGAACTTAAAAATATACCCGGGCTGAATTATGAAGACCAATCAGCCACTGTAATTTTAAATGTTCAGAGAATTGTTGAGAAATCCTTTGATGAAATAAATGTTAGAGTTATTGATATTCCTGCTGATAGAGATGTTATCTTACTGCCAAATAAAATAAATATTTTGCTGAGAGGTGGTATTGATGTTCTCGGGAAGCTAGATAAAACTAAAATTGCGGCAGTGGTTAATTACCGTGATGTTGTACTCGATACGATTGGTAATGTCACCCCGAGGTTGATCATTCCTGATAATACCAAATTGGTTTACATCAAACCCGAAAATTTGAAATACGTCATAAAAAAATTCAATAAATAAAAAGTGAAAATTAATGTTCATTACTTTTGAGGGAATAGATTTTTGCGGGAAATCAACCCAAGTTGAACTTCTGAGAAAATATTTAACAGATAGGAAGAAGATAGTAGAAATTATACGTGAGCCCGGCGGAACAACAATATCTGAAATGGTTCGCTCTGTTTTACTGGATAAGGTTCACGAAAATATGTGCAGCGAAACCGAAATATTTCTCTTCTCTGCAAGCAGAGCGCAGTTGGTTAGAGAAAAAATTCGGCCATATCTAATGAAAGGATATTATGTAATTTCTGATCGGTTTCATGATTCATCTACGGCTTATCAAGGTTTTGGAAGAGGACTTTCTGTTGATGCCATAATCAACATTCATAACTTAGCAATTGGTGAAACGATTCCGGACATAACTTTTTTTATCGATATTCCGGTTGGAGAAGCAGAAAATAGAAAGCGGCAAAAGCTGCATCATGAATTAGACAGAATCGAGGTATCTGAGAGAGATTTTTTTGAAAAAGTCAGGAATGGTTATTTATATCTTTCAAAAGATAAACGGTTTAGAAAAATAGATGGTATGCAATCAATCGAAGCAATTCACAACCATATTATTAGAGAAATTGAATTATTAGAAAAAAGGTAATTGACATGAAATATCTTAAGTGGCAGCGGATTTTATTTTCATTTTTAGTTCTGATTTTTTTCTGCGGATTCTTCCCGGGGAACGATGATATTTATTTTGAAATATCACGCAATATCGATCTATTTGGAAAAGTGTACAAAGAAATCTCCTTTAATTACGTAGATGAAATTGATCCTAAAGAATTTATACAGGCAGGAATAACAGGTATGTTAAAAACTTTGGATCCGTATACAATTTTTATTGATGAAAACAGAAAAGATGAGATCGATCTAATTACAAATGGAAAATATGGCGGAGTCGGAATTTCAATTGGTGTAAGAGGTGATAATGTTACGATCATAGAAATTCTTGATGGTTACTCTGCACAAAGGCAAGGATTGAGAATTGGCGATGTTCTGATTGAGGCGGGTGGAAAAAAAGTCAGCAGTCAGAACGTTGACGATGTCTCATCACTTGTTAAAGGTGAACCTGGAACAATGGTTAAACTAAAAATTGTAAGAAATGAGAATAAAGACACGATTGATTTTAACCTTGTACGCGAGGAAGTGATAATTAAGAACCTGACATTTTATGGTTTTTACCCTGAGAATACCAGCAATGTATATATCAAGCTTTCAAACTTCAGCCGTTCTGCTGGTGACGAGTTGAAAAAAGCATTAAAAGAATTACGCTCACAGAAAGAAATAAAGTCTATTATACTCGATTTAAGAGGAAACCCGGGAGGATTGCTTGATGTTGCTGTTGATATTTGCGATAAGTTTTTAAATAAGGAACTTTTAATAGTTACAACTAGAGGACGAGATGATGCGAGTGAAAAAAAATACTACTCGGTGCAGGAACCGATGTTTGGTGATGGGAAACTCGTGGTTCTCGTTAATGAGGGTTCAGCATCTGCATCCGAAATTTTAGCCGGTGCAATTCAAGATCATGATAGGGGAATAATACTTGGGACAAAAACTTTTGGTAAAGGATTGGTCCAGACAATAACTCCGCTTAATTTTAACACATCACTAAAGATTACAACGGCAAAATATTACACCCCCAGCGGTAGAAGCATTCAAAAAATTGATTATTCAAAAAAGAATAAAGTCTTTACCGGGGGTGATTCCATTACCACAAGTAAGTTTCTCACAGATAATGAGAGAACAGTTTTCAGCGGTGGAGGAATTACTCCCGATTCAATTGTTAACTTTGAAATTGAAGGTGAAATAACAAGAGATTTATTAGCTAAGGGTTTATTTTTTCAGTTTGCCGATCATTTTTATTATGCTAACTCAGCAATCAAATTCAACGATCTAAATGATGAAAAACTATACAACGAATTTAAAAATTATCTTGTGCAGCAAAAATACACTTATCATTCTGAATCGGAACATGAACTTGATAAGTTGATTAAAGAAGTTGATAAGAAAAAGCTTGGTGATAATTTATCTTCCGACTTGAAAAAGATTAAAACTCAATTCGAGATGTTAGGAATAAATGAGTTATCGACTTTTAAAGCAGAAGTTATTCGTGAAATTAGAGAAGAAGTTGCTTCAAGATATCTTGGAAGTGAAGGAAGAGCTCGAGAATTTTTAAATAATGATAAACAATTAAAAGCTGCATTGGATCTGATCAGTACCTCTAATTATCAAAAATTATTGGGGTCTAAAAATAATTAAACCGAGCTTTACATGAACTCGTCTATTAAGGAAAAAATCAGAAAGATAGTTGGTGCAAATAATTTTCTTGATTCACCTGAAGATAAATTATGCTACTCCTATGATGGTACACCCATTTTTCAGCAGCTTCCTGAAGCAGTAGTTTTTCCTGATAATGAAGAGCAAATCTGTGAAATAGTTAAGTTCGCCAATCAAGAAAGATTTAATATTGTTCCCCGTGGAGCCGGTACAGGCTTAAGCGGTGGATCAATTCCTGTTGAGAATTCATTGGTAATTGTGATGACCCGCTGGAATAAGATATTAGAAATTGATTCAAAAAATCTTACAGCAACTGTACAACCTGGAGTAATAACCTCACAGCTTCAAAAGGAGGTTGAAAAAATAGGATTGTTTTATCCTCCGGATCCTGGAAGTCAGAATGTTTGCACAATTGGGGGAAATGTAGCAAACAACGCTGGAGGTTTGCGTGGTTTAAAGTATGGCGTAACCAAGAATTATGTTCTTGGAACTGAGATGATCCTTCCAAATGGAGAGCTTCTTAAAACCGGTGGGAAAAATATGAAAGACGTTGCGGGCTATAACTTAAGGGATTTTATTGTCGGCAGCGAAGGGACGCTCGGAATCATAACTAAAATTTTGTT
>Ga0154750_1281_pt3 | contig 9732 bp, 8 predicted proteins | sample Rifle2008BG16ft_FD_105758 | JGI IMG/M metagenome (GOLD analysis project Ga0154750, IMG submission 105758) | Ignavibacteria bacterium RBG_16_35_7 | reverse complement strand
GGAAAAGGCACTGCCTGGGCAGTTTTGAGCGCTGATAAATCAGCTTTAACTTATAATGTAACTTATGCTCAGTTAGATAGCCCATTTACTGCTGCGCATTTACATCTTGCACCGGAAGGAGTAGGCGGAGGTGTCGTTCATCCAATTTCATTTATAGGAAACTCTGCATCAGGGCAATGGACAGGTTTTGCTGACAGCATTTTAGCCAAACTGATTAAAGAGCATATTTACGTGAATATTCATTCCCAGAAATATCCTGGAGGCGAAATAAGAGATCAATTGCATAATGTTGGAGGAATTGGATTTACTGCCTTGTTAGATGGCAGCCAGGAAGCACCAAATCCTGTGTCAACTAATGCTAAAGGAACCGGATGGGCGGTCTTAACAGATACTGCAAAAAATATTGAATATGATATAACCATTGCCGGGCACTCGAGTACTTTTACTGCTGCTCATTTTCATAACGCACCTGCTGGAGTTGGAGGTGGAGTTGTTAATCCAATTGCTTTTTCAGACAGCAATTCAAATGGAACATGGACAGGTTTTGCTCAAAATATCATTACTGAACTTCTTAAAAACAGGCTTTATTTCAACGTACACACTACAAATAATCCTGGCGGCGAAATCCGCGGACAAATTATTTTTTCCAATGTAGTCAGCGGAAACATTCCGGTTGAGCTAATTTCATTCAGTGCATCAATAAAAAATAATTCTATAACATTAAGCTGGACGACCGCAACCGAAATAAATAACCGAGGATTTGAAATTCAAAGACGGAATGAAAACAATACCTGGCTGACAATTGGTTTTGTTCAAGGCAAAGGAACTGCAACAGAAGTTCAATCTTATTCATTCATTGATGAAAACCTAACTTCAGGAAAATATTCTTATAGATTGAAACAGATTGATTTTGATGAAAGATTTGAATATTCAAATGTAGTGAATGTTAATATCGGTTATCCCTTATCTTTTGAATTAAGCCAGAACTATCCGAACCCATTTAACCCGACGACAAAAATAAATTTCACATTGCCTGAAAAAACAAATGTTAGTTTAAAGGTATACAATATTCTAGGAAGCCAAGTTGCAGTATTGCTAAATGAAATTAAAGATGCTGGTATATACTCAGTCAATTTTAAAGCGGAAGGATTATCAAGCGGTATTTATATCTATAAAATTTCAACCGGAAGCGGGAAGGAAATAAGTAGAAAGATGACTCTGCTAAAATAGAACTTCCCGATTCTTAGAGCCCGGCAATGCTCCCCCTGTCGGGCTCTGTCTTTTCTATCAGAAATATTCCCCTATAACAAACTGCTTAGAATATCTATCCCTGCTTTAGTATATTTGCTCTCGAATTTTATGAAATACAATGAATCTTTTAGAAAAACTTAGAAAAATTAAAGAGAGATTTGATCAGGTAAATGAAGAGTTGTCAGATCCAGCAAATCAAAGTAACCGCGAGAAGGTGATTAATTTAAGCCGAGAGAGGATAAATCTTACCGAAATTGTTTCTGCTTATGAAAATTATAGGCAGCTCCTCTCAAATATCGAAGGGAATAAGGAAATAATTGATACTTCATCCGATAAAGAATTGACTGACCTTGCCAATGCAGAGTTAAAAGAGCTGATCTCTAAAAAAGAATCTATGGAAGAAGAAATAAAAATTCTTTTAATTCCCAAAGATCCAAACGATGATAAAAATGTTATAATGGAAATACGAGCCGGAACCGGCGGTGAAGAAGCAGCACTTTTTGCCGGCGATTTATTTCGCATGTATACTCGTTATGCCGAAGTTCGTGGATGGAGAGTTGAATTAGTTGATATCAGCGAAACCGGTCTTGGCGGAATTAAGGAAGTCGTTTTATCGGTTACAGGCGAAAGAGTTTTTAGCGATCTCAAATACGAAAGCGGAGTTCACCGTGTACAACGCGTGCCGGAGACTGAAGGAAGCGGAAGAGTACATACTTCAGCGGCTACAGTTGCTGTTTTACCTGAAGTTGAGGATGTTCAAATAGACATAAACCCCAGTGAGCTTAAAATTGATGTGTTTCGTTCCGGAGGCGCAGGCGGACAAAATGTGAACAAAGTTGAAACTGCAATCAGGATTACACATCTGCCAACAGGTCTAGTTGTTCAATGTCAAGACGAGAGATCTCAACTAAAGAACAGGCAAAAAGCAATGAAGGTATTGCGTGCAAGACTATTCGACATTAAAGTGAAACAACAGAACGACGAAATGTCTGCGAAGCGAAAGAATATGGTTGGAAGCGGTGATAGAAGCGATAAAATTAGAACATACAATTTCCCACAAAACAGAGTTACAGATCATCGAATTGGGTTAACTCTCTACAATCTTGCAAATATTATTGAAGGAGATTTAAGTGAGCTTGTTGAGCAGCTAAAATTAGCCGACAGGACCGACAAACTTCAGGCGAATGCCGAGCTTGAACGATAATGTTTGATCAGTTAATATTTCCCGTATAACCTTTCTAAAAGTTTTCCCGCGAACATTAATAAAAATCCAAGAACTGCAATTGCGAAATGTATCTCGTCAAGAATTACTGCTGGCTTTTCAAAAATTATACCCTGAACATATTCGAAGAATCCTAAGGATATTATCAAAAGCACAAAAGCAGTCAATCCTTTCAAGATAGAAGCCAATAATACAACGCCCAAAGATTTATCCCTAAAGAAAATAAATCTATTTATCGATCGTATTGTGTTAATAACCTCTTTCAACCCACCCTCCAATTTATTGAATGGAAATATAGTTAAAACATAATGTAATTACTGTGCTTTGACTCACAAAGCATGATAAAAATTGTTACAGATAGAAAGAAATAAATTGATGAAATTACGGAAGCTTAATGTTGATCATGCTAATGTCATCTTCGAATTGCCCGTCGGTAAATGACTCAAAATCTAGTTTAATCTTGTTAAAATCATCTTTATGAGAATTAGTTTCACTTAAAATTTGATTAAATTTCTGCACACCGAAAGCTTCTCCATCTTTATTTCTTGATTCCATAATTCCATCTGTTACCATGAAAATAGAATCGCCATTTTTTAAATTAACAAATGTGTCTTCAAATTTTCCATCTTCAGTAAAGCCTAATAATGAACCTTGAGAGCAAATTCTTTCAATTTGCCCTGTCTGACTATCTTTAAACATCAACGGAATATCCCCGGCGCCGGAATATTTTAACATCATATTTTGCTTATTCAGAATTACAATTGAAAGTGTAGTAAATACCTCTGATATTTTTGAATCCTGATAAACTGATTTATTTACTTGCTGTAAAATTTTACTTGGGACAAAGTCTTCTATATTTTGAAGAACCATTCTAACCGAACTTCTAACATAACCGGTATAAGCAAAGGTAAAATACCATGCTCCCCATTTTTTTCCCATTACATCACCTAGAATGATGGCAAGGTTATCCTCGTTCAATAAAAAATAATCGATGAAATCGCCACCAGGTATTCCTTGAAAAGGTTGATGCCATTGATTAATTATAAAATTTCCAAATTCAGGACTTTTATCCGGAACAACTTTAACTCGCAGATTATCAACGGCAGAATTCAATTCCGAAACTATTTTTTGTCTTTCTTTTCCTAGACTTTTTAGGATTGCAGAAACTTTAGCAACAACAACTTTAGTTCCGGATGTTTTTATAACATAATCTGTAATATCCAGGTTATATCCATCCAGAATATCTTTCTCATTGTTTTTGGCTGTAAGAAAAACGAAAGGAATTGATTTTAACTGAAGATCATCGAGCACCATTTTACGAAAAGTAAAGCCGTCAATATTTGGCATCATTATATCGGATATGATTATATCGGGAGATATACTTTTGGCAATATTAAAACCTTCTTCGGCTGAGTTTGCAACAATGCAATTATAATTTTCTTTATTTAAGGAATGCGAAAACAATTTGGTGAGCGAAAGATCATCATCAACCAAAAGGATTTTGGGGATTTGTTTTGAAAAGGATTCGGATAAATTTTTCTTAGTTCCATGAATTCTAAATATCTCTGCCCTCCGTAATAATGTTTGAATTCTGAGTATGAGATCTTTCATGTCAAAAGGTTTGGTAATTAGCTCATCACCACCCACTTCAAGCGCTTTTGATTTATCTTCACGACTATTTCTAGCTGTAACAAATATAAAGGGTAAGACTTTATATTTCTCATCCTGTCTAACATTTTTACAGAATGTAAACCCGTCGATGCCTTCCATAGTTACATCGCAAAGGACAAGATCTATATTAGCTTTGCTTAGCTGTTCATAGCCATCAATTGCATTGGTTGCCTCAGAAACCTCATAATTCTTATTTAGCAAATGATGTTTAATTAGCTTTCGGATAGTCAGATCGTCATCTATAACAAGTATTTTCTTTTTCTCATCAGGTAACATTTGATATCACTATTTCTAACAGTCCAATAAGTAACACGCAGAAGATTACCTTTATAAATTCTTTCAAAATAAAAAGTCTATCCTAACACAACTTTGATCTATCACATGAGTTGCAAAAATTACCAAACAGTTATTGATCAAAACTTCTAATGGCTGCCTCTTTAGTTGGGAATGATTCAAACACTCTATGCATTCTTGTTAGTTCCATCATTGAATGAACAGCAGGATGAAATCCAACTAATCTTAGATCCCCTCCCATTGTTGTAACTTTTTTCAGTGATACCACTAAGGCACCAAGAAATGATGAATCTATGAATTCACAAGATGAAAGATCTACCACAATTTTGCGATAGCCTTGTTCGATACTTTTCGTGAGTGTATACTTTAATTCCTCAGCTTCCTTAAGTGTTGCTCGTGTTAGATCAACAACTTGAACTACGACGTCTTCGTATGTTTCCTGCAAGTAATCCATTTTATGCCTTTTCCAGATTTGAGAGTTTAAGCAAAAACTTTATGTTCAATATTATATCTTTCCATCAATCTATAGATTGTAGCTCTTCCCAGGTGAAGTTTTTTGGCAGCTTCAACAATATTGCCTTTGGTAACTTTTAGAGCATGCCTTATTGATTCTTCCTTAAGCTTTTCAAATGGAATGATTGTGTCATCGTTGAAAATGTTTCCTGTAAAGTCAGATGCAATAATTGAATCTGAGGTCTTTAAATGAGTTGGAAGATCATCTATATCAATAATATCCCTTTCGGCAATTATCATGCAACGTTCAATTGTATTTTCCATTTCCCTGATATTTCCGGGCCAAGGATAATCGTAAATAAGTTTAAGAGCTTTTTTAGAAAATCCCTTAATTTCCTTTCCTAATTTTTTACTGAGCGATTCAAGGAAGTGTTGAGCTAAGACAAGTATATCACCTTTTCTGTGTCGAAGTGGAGGAATAAAAATTGGAAATGAATTCAAACGATAAAATAAATCTTCTCTAAATTCTTTCTTCTCAACCGCATCTTTAAGATCGCGATTAGTTGCAGATATAATTCTCACATCTGTTTTTATCAGTTCTGTTCCGCCAACTCTGTCAAAAGCTTTCTCTTGAATTACTCGGAGGAGTTTTGCTTGAAGTAGCATTTCCAGTTCACCAACTTCGTCAAGAAAAATTGTTCCACCATTAGCTACTTCAAATTTTCCAAGCTTTCTTTGATGTGCACCTGTAAATGATCCTTTCTCATGACCGAATAATTCGCTTTCGAGAAGCTCTCTTGGAATAGAAGCACAATTTACAACTACGAATGGATTGTCTTTTCTATTTCCATTATAGTGTATTGCACGGGCTACTAATTCTTTACCGGTCCCGCTTTCTCCATAAATCAGAACTGTGATGTCATTATTCAAGACTTTTGTAACGAGCTTAAAAACATCCTGCATTCGGCTATCAGCAGAAACAATATTAGAAAAGCTGTATTCCTTTTTAATATTTTCTCTAAGGTTTTCAATTTCTTTAGAAAGGTCATAACCTTTAATAGCATTTTTAATGGCAGGTTCTAATTTTTGAAGGTCGATTGGTTTAGGAAAGTAATCATACGCACCAAACTTTAATGATTCCAGAGCAACTTCAACTTTACCCTGAGCTGAAAGCATTATGATAGGCAAATTCTCATCAACTTGTCTTATCCTTTGTAGAACTTCCATACCATCCATTCCTGGAAGCATAATATCAAGAAGAATTAAATCGGGCTTTTGATATAAACGCTTTAGAACTTCTTCACCGCTTGCAAAAACTTCGATATCATATCCCCATTTATCTTTTAACCAATAGGAAAGAAGTTTGGAAATAGCCTGTTCGTCATCAACGATAAAAATTAATTTATTCACTATGTATACCTTCTATTTTAGTCAGTTAAATTTCGTGGTAACTTAATGATAAAGGTTGTGCCTTTATCAATTTCACTTTGGATATCCATGTATCCGTTGTGTAATTCCACTATCTTCTTAGCAAAATCCAAGCCAATACCTGTCTCAGATTTAGCTTTACTGATAATTTTGAAGGAATTTGAATGATTTAGTAGCTTTTTAGAGTCATTTTGAGAAATACCTTTGCCGGTATCTGTTAAAATTATTTCGATTTCCTGAGGAAAAATTTGACCGAATATTTTAATCTTTCCGCCCTTAGGTGTATGCTTTACAGAGTTTTTAATCAGCGAATTAAAAACGTCTGAAATCTTATCTTTATCAGCACTAACTGAAAACTTTTCATCGGGAAGCTCAAATTCTAAATTGATATTTTTATTTCTTGCTAAAGATTTATTTGAAATTATTACATCTTTAAGCAATTCTAAACAATCCAACTCTGATTTTACTAAGAATCCTTTCCCGGATTCAATAATCGTTAATTCAAGCGCCTCATTGATCATTTTCGCAAGTCTTTTAGCTTCATTCAGTATTTCCAATTGAAATTCACTTTTCATCGCCTCAGATAATTGATCATCGGAACAAATAGCTTCAGAAAATCCAATGATTGTTGAAAGCGGAGTTCGCATTTCATGTGAGAATTGAGAAATGAATTCATTTTTTAATCGATTCAGTTCTTCGAGAATAACTTTTTGTCTGCCCGACCTTTGTCTTTCTACGGCTAATAGTCTGTTTAACTCAAGTTGATTAGTTTTTAGTGCGGTAATTTTTTCCTGAAGGACCGACTCCTTGCTTAGGTTTTTACATGCACCTATCAATCCGGTTACAGCATTATCTAATATAATTGGACGAATAATTACCTGATGTTTTATTTCTTCCGAAGATTTAGTGAGAAAAACCGAATTGAAACTAATCTGCTTTTGAGAGGATAATACCTGGCGAAATGAGTTAATTAACGCGGGTTTATTTTTATCCACAATTATTTCAGTTACATGCTTTTTGCGAAGCTCATTCGGAAGATAACCTAAACTGATTGCCCCTTTGTAGCTTACATTTTCAAAGCAGCCGTCTGCATCAAGAATGAAAATAAAATCTTCAACCGTCTCAAGCAGAAGGTTAAATTTTTCCTCGAAGGATTCGGTTAATATTTTAGAACTTATTATATCCGTAGCAGCTTTATATAAATTTTTGGTTAAAGGCATGTTTGAAAAATATATTCAAACGAATTGAACTGTTATTTTTATTGTGGTTAAAAATAGAAATGTTTTGTGTGGAATTCAAAAAAGAAAGCGGTCCGTGGACCGCTTTAATTTTGTTTTGTATTTACTTCTGCAAAATTATTTTTTGTGTAGCAACTACATTTCCTGATCGCATCGTGCATAAATAAATACCGCTGGATAAGTATGAAGCATCAACATTAATTTGATAAAAACCATGTTGTTTCACTCCTTCTACAATTGTTACTATCTCCTGTCCAAGAGAATTATATAATTTAATAGAAACTAATTGTTCATTAGGAACAGAATACTTTATTGTTGTTGTCGGATTAAAAGGGTTAGGAAAGTTCTGATAGAGAGTCGGGTCCGAAGGTAACTGGATAATTTCCAATGCATCTTTTTGTAATCCTGAATAGCGCACTCTTAGTGAGGATGATGCTACGGAAGTTAAATTTGTAAGGTCTTTTGCTTTTACATAATACCAGGCACTGTAAGGATTACTAGCGCTGATAATAAGATCATAGTCGTCGTATGTTGTTGCTGGCGCATTAACTTCGGATATTTTAACATAACCTTGACCTAAATCCCGCCAGATTTCATACAACTTCACATCCCACTCCCCTGCAGACCAAGATAAACGGGGATGTCCGTTTACAACTGTATAGGAAAGATTTTGCGGAGCCGATGGCGGCTGCACTGCTTTATATGCATTTATTCTTCCATAACCAAAATAATCATTCCTTCCGTTTGTGTATGAATATTGTCCCTCCTTATCTGCTGTGTTTTCCATGATTATTTTAACTTGAGCGGGCGAAAGGGAAGCATTTAGAGATTTTATTAAAGCGGCTAAAGCAGAAACCTGCGGTGCTGAAAAAGATGTCCCGCTTGTCTTGTTAATTGCATTTGTATAGTTGTTATTTAAATCGGTCGACCATAATCCGTAAGTTGCATCAGTTCTGCCGGGCGCGTTTACATCTACAAAAGAACCGCGATTCCATTCATTAACAAACCAACCATTGTGTTGCGAACCGCTTACTGCAATTACATTAGAATAATATGCAGGATAACAGGAATAAGGAATGCTTTCACAGGGAAGAATAAAGTCACTAATTGCATTGTTAGTATTACCTGCGGAAGCTACAATAACTGAGTTTTTTCCAACTGCATAGTTAATTGCGTCTCTTACTAAAGAGTAGTCCCAATTATAATAATAGTTATATGCAAGAGTTGAGTTAATATTATCGTTACTCATTAAAACCCCACAAGTAATGAATCCAGTTTTGATAGTTTTTAAGCTTAAATTTATTACATTTGCACATGCATCTGAAGCATCTTTTATTTTTTGAGCTAAGCTCGCACTGTTAACTTCATCATAATAGGGCTGATAAGTTATTAGTTTTATATTCCACTCTAGTGAGGCAACACCGATTGTATTATTAGTAATTGCCCCTGCAAGCCCAGCAACACGGGTACCATGTCCACCTAAAATACCAGCAGGATTATTATCTCCTCCGACAATTTTTGAATGCAAATCAGAATGTGTAAGTTCCACGCCTTCCCAATCAATTAAAGCTATTTTAACTTCGGAACCGCCTTTTGTTATTTCCCATGCTTCAGGGGCGCTTATAGCATTTAAATACCACTGACTGCCATTTGTATAATAGTAATCATTCGGATATTCTGCACAATCTACTAATTGAACTGGTCCATGAGAATACTCTACCTCTTCATAATTGTCAAGTTCGGAAGCAATTGTTTCTATCTCAACTTGTTTGGGAAACTTAATGATATAAACTCTGGCAAGGTTAGGCAACTTTCTTATTTCGCCTGTATAAACGTCTGTAAATAGAGTGTCCTCCTCTTTTGCGGCCTGTATAGCTTTACTAATCCTTAAATCGGTCAAACCGAGCTGCTTGTTTGTACAAAAATCTTGAATGATTTTTCGGATATTAGGATATTTAATTGATATGGAATTTCCATCGACATAATTTTCCCCATCCGGAATTTCAATCAAATCTTTAGGTTCAAATTTTACATAAATCATATTTGATAATCTCTCGCCGTTTTCTGAAATTGTTACCGGTGCTTCAGAGAAAATCTGTGCTCTCAAAGGAGGATGAGATAAGAACACACATACCAAAAGAAGCAAGAATATAAAAGGTTTCTTTTTCATTTTTA
>Ga0154750_1304_pt4 | contig 9762 bp, 6 predicted proteins | sample Rifle2008BG16ft_FD_105758 | JGI IMG/M metagenome (GOLD analysis project Ga0154750, IMG submission 105758) | Ignavibacteria bacterium RBG_16_35_7 | reverse complement strand
TATCCTCAATTGTTTGAAGAAAATTTCCACGATCCTGATTTAAATGAAATTGATATGGATTTCCTTTATCCAAGGAATTCTGTACCGGATTGGATGATACCTGGATTCTTTCCAAATGATACATTGCAAAATTTGATAAAGTATAATCCCAATGTCGCATCTGTGCGTTATGTACAAGACAGATATTTGCCTCCTTCATACCAGGGATATTTGTTATCAGCAGGAGGCACCTATGTCTTTACAAAAGGTGAAGAAAAATTTGGTACTACTTTAGGATTTGGCTGGGGATTTTCAGATGAGTTTCTTTTCATTTTAATTAAACCTGCTTTTTTTGTTTCTGCTATGAAATTATTTGGTTATAATCAGGAATGGGTATTAATGGCTGATATTGGAGTTGGAATCAACGCTCCTGTTTTCAGAATTTTTAAACCATATATTGAGATCGGATATGCTTATGGATTTCAATCACCATTTAATGGAAGTGCCGGCAAATATGCTTTAGGATTTGATTCGGAAACCTTACCTCTCGGATTTACTTATGCTGGTCTGACGTTCAGGTTAAAATACCAATTCATCTTTTTCGATAAAACTTTTCATTCACCGGTATTAGAAATCATTTTGCACTAAAATAAATCTTGCAGGTGTCGTTAAAATCTGTGAAACCAGAGTTATAAATTTTTAAATATAATTGATGAAAGAAGTACGCAATTTGTACGGCAACAAATGATAAGATGGACAGGTTTGGTTGCAAAATTTTTGCAGCCAGGGAAAGAAGAGAATAACTGAATGCTCTGTTGGGTTTAAATGTTTTTATTTATCAGGAAAGATTGTTATTGACAAATTGAATTTTATAAGGTAAGTTCATTCCCAAGAACCTCAACCTTGAGTGGAAGGTTCTTGAATTACTCATCGTTTTGAAATCCACAAACTTCCCCCAAGGCGTTAAAAACATTGTGTTGGGAGAGGTTAATGTCTGCACGTCTTAAAGAGCATTAATAATTTTTTACAATTGTCCGACAACTTTTTGACAACTTTTTTTCTTCAAGAGGATAAATTTTATGAGTGAAGATATATGCTGATTGTAAAGTATTGATAAATATTAATATTTAATATAAAAGGAGGATAGAAAAATGAAAAAATTTGCAACTTTGTTTTTAGTTTTATCATATTTATTCTTTTCCGAATCCGTTGCTCAAGTCTCTATTGATGGTGTTTTTTATGAACCGGATTATTCACTCCTTTTTAGCCGGTTAAACGGCAATAACGGATTTGCACCCGATTGTGAATTTACTGCCATTTATTATGCAAGAAGAGATGAAAATCTTTACCTGGGTTTTGAATGCCGGGTTCAAAACGTGCCAAATTTTTATAATCCAAAACCTGATGGGTTAGGAATATTCCTCAATTTTTCAAGTCAGCAGGGAATGGACGCAGGTCAACCATTAGGAATAGAATCTCAGATCGATTATCATTTTCTTAATGGAGATAATGAAGTTCAGTTTCTTCCATTCACCAGGGAATTTAAAGCAGATTTTGAAGTTGATTATCTCCTAGCTGTTTATTCAAACTCTTCTCCCAATCTAATTATTGTTGACGCAGTAACACATGTTGCCGGACATCCTTTAACAATTCAGAACATCGGAACAACAAATCAAAATGGAACTCCTGTTTCCGGTCCCTCAGTGAATGGTGTTTTCTCTACAGGCTCAATAGAATTTGCTTTTATTCCTTCTACATTTGAAGGAAGCAGAATGGGTTTTGAAATTAAAATCCCCTTCTCAGAAGTTAATGCAACTCAAAGTGATTGGTTCCAGTTATTTGCAACAATAGTTGCTTCAACAGCTTACTTCTCTGACCAAACTATACCGGGCAATGTTGTATCGGGCAACTCAGGCTGGGCTCCGGATTATTTTAGTAATTTAACAAATGCAGGCTGCAGTTGTCCTAATCCTAATTTGCCAATAGGAAATGGGCCTTACCATACGGATCCTGCATTCCTGCCTGTTGAATTAATTTCTTTTAATGCTGAACAGGTAAATGATAAAGTTCAGTTAATCTGGGAAACAGTTACCGAAATAAATAATCTTGGATTTGAAATTGAAAGAACTTTAAATAGTCCTGAAAAAAACAAATGGGTACTGATCGGTTTTAAAGAAGGAAGTGGCAACTCAACTGAAAACAAATCATATTATTTTGAAGATAACATTTCCGGTTTATCTGCTTCTTCAATTTCATACAGACTAAAACAGGTTGATTATAACGGGGACTTCAATTATAGTAAAGTAGTGACTCTTAAAAATGTTTCTCCGTTGGAGTTTGAATTACAGCAGAACTATCCAAATCCATTCAATCCTATAACAACAATAGAATTCGGAATTCCACTTGCCCATTCGGGAAAATCGTTATTCGTAAATCTATCGGTTTATAATGTTCTAGGTAATAAAGTTGCAACAATTGTAAATGAAATTTTACCTTCCGGAAAATATAAGTATGAATGGGAAGCGAACGGCTTATCAAGCGGTATTTATTATTATACTTTGCAAAGCCAGGATTTTGTAATGACTAAAAAACTTGTTCTGCTTAAATAACTGATAAGGAATTTTGAGGAATAAAAATGCTTACATCGGGAATTAAAATATTTCTTGTAATAATTTTTGTTATTCTCCTTTTTAAGGATAACCCTTGCTTTAACAGGGTTATTACAAATGAGAGAAATATTTTTTATTCTGTTTCAGATACAACAAGAGGAAAGGAAGAAAAAACAACTAAAACAAGAGTACCGAAAGATAAAGAAGAAAAGGAAAGCAGTTATGAAAATTCTGCTGAAGATGATTTTTGGGGGAATTGTTTTTCTACCTGTCTTTTCAACTTCTTCTTTGGCAATGGAGAAACTGAAGAAGAAAAAACTAAAGATGAAATAATCGAAGAGGATACAATTAAAGAAGGAGAAAAGAAAAATATAGTGGTGAAGGAAATCAAAACAGAAGAAGATACAGGCGCAGCTTATGGTGGTTTTATAGGATTAAATTTAAATGGAGATGGATTCTTTGGAGATATAGCAGATGAATATAAGGACCCGGGAGTTTTGCTCGGAATAGATGGATTTGCTTTCTATAAAAAGTTTGCTTTAAATCTCGGGGTTACTTTTGGATACAACTATTGCGAGCCGCAGTTTAATTATGTAAGTAATAGCAGTCAGGGCATTAAGATTGTTGATATACCTGGTAAATCTGAAATTGATCTTACATCCTTCAACTTCGGAATAAATTATATCATTACAAATTATAAAACTTTAGATGATTTCGGATTTCTTATTGGTGCTGGAATCAATTATATAAAAATTAATGAAGAAACGGAACTCGTTAGAGAAACGTATCAGCAGGATACTTTGATTTCATCTGTTAACACAATTGAAAAGATAAACCGTTCTGTAGTTTCACCCATCATTTCATGTACTTTGATTGGAAGCTTCAGCCCCAAATTTTGGTTCAATGTAAATATCAGTTATACATTTTTAAATATTGATCCGCAAAAAAAATTATCAACACCGCTAGACTGGAACAAAGTTAACGGGCAGTTAAAAATTGGTTTTGGAATATGGTACAAGATTTTTTAGCAGCATTTAATAAAGTGATTACATTATTATTGATATCACTCTCATTATCAGGAGAAATAAAATGAAATATATAATTCTCTTAACTGCATTGTTGTTCGCAGCATGTTCTTCTACCCAATTTACAATTTATAAAACATCAGAAGATGAACCAGCCTGGAGTGTTTCAGTTGAAAAACGTGTTTTGGGAAAATTTGTTTGCAGCATTAATGATTCAGTTGTCGTTGAGGATTCTTACCTCTCTTTCGGGTCCTATTTTGAAAAGGATGGCCATTATGGAGGGAAAAATATTAAAATGATCGGATCCCGGACTTCTCATTCAAATTGGGATCAGGAGGGAAATTCCCACACTTCATATACTTATTATATCCGGATCCTTATTGATGAAGAAGAAGTAGGATATTTTGTTTTTTGATTCTGAATTTAAGACAGGATTTGTCTAAAACATTATTAACAGGAGAAAGCTATGAAAAAGATTGCAATAATATTTGTGTTACTAGTTGTTGTTTTTTCTTCATTGTCAATAAAGCTATCAGCACAGAGTGGTTGGTTCTGGCAAAACCCACTTCCGCAAGGACAGACATTAAAGGATGTTCATGTGTTTGATGAACACACATCTATTACTGTTGGTGAAGCAGGGACTATAATTAAAACAACGGATGGTGGAATAAGCTGGGTTTCGCTGACTGGTGCAGGGAGTGATAGATTGAATTCAGTTTATTTCATTGATTCTAACACAGGATGGATTGTTGGTAACGATGGAAAAATTTTCAAAACAACAAATGGAGGAACAAGCTGGTCAACACAAATAAGCGGGGTAACCGATCCACTTTATTCAGTTTACTTTATCAATTCTAGTACAGGATGGATTTCAGGTGAAGACAATACAATTTTGAAAACTACAAACGGCGGAACCAACTGGATATTTCTACAAGGAGTTTTTCCTAAAAGTGTTGAATCAATTTATTTTACAGATGAAAATAATGGGTGTGCAGCCGGTATTGATTACAACGGCAGTAATTACTTTGGAGTAATTATTAAAACCACAGATGGAGGAACAAATTGGACAAATCAATGGAGCGGGAATTGGTTGTTATCAATTCATTTTACCGACTCAAATAACGGCTGGGCTGCTGGAGCCGGGATAATTCTTAAAACGACTGATGGAGGTACAAGCTGGAACACTCAGATTACAGGGACAAGCTACCAATTATACTCGATTCATTTTTCAGATTATAATTTCGGCTGGGCTTCTGGTTATGATGGGAGTACCTCTTCAGGAATAATTTTAAATACTACAAATGGAGGAATAATTTGGAATCCTACTATAATTGGTGCAGATACCGTTTTATATTCGATTCATTTTGCTGATTTATATTACGGTTGGACTGTTGGAGATAATGGAACTATCCTTCATACAACTAATGGAGGAGTTTCTTTTGTTGAAGGGGAACAGATTGATGAAGTGCCGGCTGAGTTTTTACTAACACAGAACTATCCTAATCCTTTTAACCCCTCAACAAAGATAAGATATTCAGTTCCAAAAAGTTCTAATGTTATAATTAAAGTGTTTGACATTCTTGGAAATGAAATTGAAACATTAGCGAATGAAGAAAAACCAGCGGGTACTTATGAAATAAACTGGTATGCAGCCAACCTGCCAAGTGGAATTTATTTCTATACAATTAATGCAGGAAGTTTTATTGAAACGAAGAAGATGATTTTAATTAAATAATTTCTGAGCGTTCAGAATAAATTGATCTGCACTCTCAGCTAACAATAATTTTTTCAAGGAGGTATGCTATGAGTCTCATAAAACTATTTCTTCTCATACCAGTTCTTTTAATTGGTCTTTCAAGTTCAGCTAACGCACAATGGTATAGTCAGACAAGCGGAACAACAAGCCGTTTGTCTGGTGTCTCCTTTACAGATGCAAATAACGGTACGGCTGTCGGTGAAGGCGGCACAATCCTTAGAACCATAAACGGCGGGATGAACTGGATTCCACAAACAAGCGGAACATCATGGTGGTTGCATGGTGTCTCCTTTACCGATCCAGATAACGGTACGGCTGTTGGTGATTTAGGCACAATCCTAAAAACTACAAACGGTGGAACCGACTGGATATTTCAGCAAGGTGTTCTTCCTAAAAGTATTTTATCAATTCATTTTACCGATGAAAATAATGGATGCGCAGCTGGGGTTGCCTACATCGGCGGTAATTATTTGTCGTTTTTTAATTAAGAGGTTGTTATGAAACATTATACAAAATTTTCGATTATCAAAATTGGTTTAATAACCATATTCATTCAATTGTTAACGATTGAAACAGTCTTGGGTAAAATTATTCATATTCCGTCAGATTATCCCACCATTCAGGAGGGCATAAATGCTGCAGTGGATGGGGATACAGTGTTGGTTGATTTAGGGATGTATATAGAGAATTTAAACTTCAACGGAATGGCGATCCTGATTGCAAGTAATTATATTATAACAGGAGATTCAACAGATATTGATGCAACCATTATTGACGGAGGAGCAATTGATGTTGTTGTAAGATTTATTTCTGGAGAGGATAATACATCGAGGATTGTGGGTTTTACAATACAGAATGGAGCATCAAATAATGGAGGGGGAATCTTATGTGTGGGATCGAGTCCCTTAATAGATTATCTTATTATAAAGCAGAATTTAGCCCAGTTCGGTGGAGGCGGTATTGCCTGTCAATTCGATGCAAATCCTATAATAACCAATTGCCGGATTAATGAAAATTCAGCTCTCTTTGGTGGTGGAATTTGGATTTCAGGATTCGGATCTAATCCAATTATTATTGGTGAACCGGGAAATCTATGTAACATTTACAATAATGTTTCGCTGAATGAGTACGGTTTAGGTTCAGATTTGTATTCAATGGATTCCCGGATCCTTACTGTGCAAGTTGATACTTTTTCTATTCTCAACCCTGATGAAAGTCAAATCTATCCAATTAATCAGTTTATCATGAACATCACTACCCCGTACTTCTCCCCGATTTATACAGATACGTATGTAAGTCCAATCGGTGATAATACCAATGATGGATTGACTCCTAATACCCCGTTCAAGAATATTTGGTATGCAATATTGCGGACAATTGGTAGTCCTGCTGATTCTTTCACGATTCACATCCTACCCGGAACCTATAGTCTGACACTCACTGGCGAGCGTACTCTACATCCTAGGAGTTATGTGTCGTTGGTAGGTGAGGATTCCAGCACAACGATTATCAACGGGGATGGACAGATCTGTTTGATATACTGTTACCGCGATAGTAATCTAAACATTTCAAATTTAACCATAAGAAACGGGAATGCCTCACAGGGAGCGGGTATCTATTGTGAAGAATCAAGCCCAACGATAACGAGAAATACCATTATTGAGAATGGAAATTCTCTTGGTGGGACTGGCACAGGAGGTGGAATATACTGCAAAGTGGGTTCATCCCCAACTATCATAACGAATCGGATTGTCTCAAATTTCAGTTTTGGCATCAAATGCGATGCACAATCGCATCCTACAATTTCAGAAAACATCATAACCAGGAACATGGGTGGGGGCATTATATGCTTAGATCAGAGTGACCCCGCCATCGTCGGCAACACAATTTCCAGTGACTCGATAGGCTGGGGTAGTGGAATCTTATGTGATAATTCAAACCCCGTTATCACCAACAATACGATCATTGACAATGTATATGTAAATGGTGGGGGTATATCCTGCACTAACAATTCCAATGCATTAATCACCAACAACATAATTACCCACAACTCTACTTCTACTACCGGTGATGGTGTGAATGGAAAAGGAGGTGGAATTTATTGTTCAGATTCTAATCCAGTAATCAATAACAACATTATTAGTAATAACAAAGCATTTGGTATTTCAGCTTATGGCGGGGGTATATATTGCATTAGTTCAAATCCAATCATAACCAACAATACAATTACTGAGAACTCTGCGAAATTATCTATAAATACCCAGGCAAATTCTAAAGGAGGCGGTATCTATCTTGAGGGGTCATCACCTGTTATTGGTGGTTCTGAAGGTAAAGATAATATTTTCCAAAGTAATATTGCACTAACCGGTGCCGATTTATTCAGCACCGGGAGTCCGGGCATTATAAATGCTCAGTATAACACTTTTAACATCTATCCACTATCTGAATACTACGTTAAACCGCTTCAGGATTTTAATTTGAACAATGGTCAAGGGCTATATGCTCCGATAACACAGGATGTTTATGTATCACCTATTGGCAGTAACACGAATGATGGTCTCAGTGAGCAGACACCGTTCCTAAATATACAATTTGCTCTCGGAAGAGTTCTCCCTTCTCCTTCAAATCATTTAACCATTTACCTTGCACCAGGAATCTATTCTCCATCCAAGACCGAGGAGTCTTTTCCGTTACCCCTTTTGAACTATGCCTCTTTGAAAGGCAGTGGACGTGACAGTTCTATTCTTGATGGGGAGTGGACAGACAGAGTTATTTACTGTATGGGCATTGATTCTCTTACAATTTCAGATATTCGAATTCAGGGAGGACGAGCAGGGAGTGGAGGGGGGATTTACTGCGAATCATCCAATCTTGTAATTTTTAACAACTCAATTATGGGGAATTCAGCCGATTGGGGTGCTGGAATCTATTGCACAATCAATTCTCATCCGTTTATTTCTTATAACATAATATCAAATAATTCTACAATTGGTTTTCCATATTGGGCTAAATTGGGTGGCGGGATTTTTATAGATGAAAACTCAAACCCCCTTATCATAAATAATTTAATTACTAGTAACAATTCAATTGATTATGGAGGTGGGATCGCTATTAACGGAAACTCTAATCCAAGGTTTGTCAACAATACCATAAGTATGAACAGCGCAAATGACGGTGGTGGTATTTTATCCTGGAACAATTCTCATCCAATAATAGAAAACAGCATTTTATGGAATAATTCAGCACCGATTAACCCTGAGATCAGTGAGTGTTGTAATTCTACCACCACAGTTCTCTATTCGGATGTTCCGGGAGGTTGGCCGGGGATAGGTAATATTAATACTGATCCACTATTTACAGATACTATCAACTTCTATCTCTCGGAAATTTCCAAATGTATTGATGCCGGTAATCCAGATTCAACATTCAATGACCCTGAAGATCCTTTAAATCCCGGCTATGCTCTTTGGCCTGCAATGGGTACATTACGCAACGATATGGGTACTTATGGAGGACCAGGAGCTGCAGGACAATTACCAGTAAGTGTTGAAGAACCTGATCCCATAAACCAGATTCCGATTAGGTTTGCACTTTATCAAAACTTTCCTAACCCATTTAACCCAACTACAGTAATCAGTTGGCAGTTACCAATCAGCGGTTATGTTTCATTAAAAGTTTATGATGTTTTAGGAAATGAAATAACAACACTTGTCAATGAAGAAAAACCTGCCGGGAGTAATGAAATTGAGTTTGATGCGAGCGGTTTACCAAGCGGGATTTATTTTTACAAACTTCAAGCGGGAAATTTTGTGGAAACAAAAAAAATGATTCTTCTAAAATGAAAGGAATCAGTATGAAAAACTTTTATTACTTTGTTACAATCAGTATCGTAATATTTTATTCTTCTTTAAATGCTCAATGGATTCAAACGAGTCTCGACAGCTTGGGAGTTAGTTCATTTGCCGTCAGTGGTACGAATCTCTTTGCCGGGACTTATAACGGTGTCTTTCTTTCGACCGATAATGGCACGAGTTGGACTCCGGTCAATTCCGGCTTGACGTATACCAACGTTGACGCTATGGTCATCAGTGAGTCCAATATCTTCGTTGGAACGGATGGTGAGGGAGTCTTCCGTTCGACCAACGATGGCACAAGCTGGACGGCAGTAGACTCGGGATTACCAACGAGTGCATATGTTTTTGCTTTTGCTGTCAGCGGAACAAATATTTTTGCTGGAATAGCCGGGCGCGGAGTTTTTCTTTCAACGAACAATGGTACAAGTTGGACCGCAGTAAGTTCGGGCTTGACAGATTTTACAATCAAGTCACTTCTCGTCAGCGGAACAAATCTTTTTGTAGCAACTGAGTCAGGAGTCTTTCTCTCCACGAACAAC
>Ga0154750_1280_pt1 | contig 10056 bp, 5 predicted proteins | sample Rifle2008BG16ft_FD_105758 | JGI IMG/M metagenome (GOLD analysis project Ga0154750, IMG submission 105758) | Ignavibacteria bacterium RBG_16_35_7 | reverse complement strand
TAAAGAGATAAACCTTAAGATATTTCTCATAACACATTCCGATTAATTATTTTTTCGGTCATTTTAACACTCCCGTTTGGGATTAAATCTTATTATTTCCATCCCGCTGTGCGAGATAAAAGAATTATAAATTTTTAGTTTTATTTCAGCCTGAGGCCGATGAGTTTTTGTCTCATAATGTTGAGATAGTCTGAACAGACTAACTCATCATAGAGAGTGTTGACGGAGTATTAAATGAGAAGAGAGGAGTAAGTTAGATATAAATGATTGTCAGTAAGTGAGGGGGGAGAAGAATCAGTTACATTGAAAAATTTGTTAGTGGTAGATTTGTAATTGTAAACGTCATTATTTAGAAACAAATGAGTAACTACTAGCTCAGATTTGATTTCGAGTTTTTGAATGAGATAACTGTCGTTAATGGAATTATCAATTGTTTTAATCTCGCAGCATGTTGGATTTGAAGAGGAAAATAAAACTTTATAACTGTTATTTTCTTCGCAGCATGAGGATTTTACAGGTTTATTATGCATTATACATTTATCAGCTTCTGCATTTTCTATCATCTTGCAAAGATGAAAACTAAGTGGTAATCCTGTTGTTGAAGCAAAGAATAAGAAGGTTACTGCTAATATGGATATTTTTCTTTTCATCATTCGATGTCAAACATAAATATTTATTTGTCATTAAGCAATGATAATGCCGGCGATTATGTTATATAATTCTAGATTTCTTTTACATTTAATTAACTTATAGATATTCTTTTGGAATAATTCTTCTCTAAAATGGAAATATTTTTTTCTAAATCTTATTTATAAGATAAATTTACCAAACCCAATTTCCTTGAGACTTGAGTTGCCTACAAGACTTTTTTTATAAAGAAAAACCCCGATGATAATCGGGGTTTAATAAGTTGAATAATTTATAATAACTTCTTTACTGAAAAATTATTTATTAATTATCATTTTTTTTACCTGTGAAAAATCCCCGGCTCGTAGTCTGTAAAAATAAACACCGCTTGATAGATTTAATGCATTAAATTTTATTTCATAATTACCAACCTGTTTATTCTCAGCAACTAGTGTTGCTACTTCTTCACCTATTACGTTATAAATCTTCAAGGTAACCAATCCATCTTTAGGTATTGAGTACCTGATTGTTGTTATTGGGTTGAACGGATTCGGATAGTTCTGCGCTAAGGAATAAATGCCGGGTAAATTATCCTCCGTTTCAACTGCTGTCTGAATACCGATATTGAATACACCTGTGGCTATTGTACTGCCAACGTAAGCTGCATCAACAGCACAAAGTCTCCATTCATATTGACCATCCGGGAGTCCGGTTAATAACCACTCAGTAACGGCGCTGATATTTCCTGGTTCAGGGAGACGAGTAGTAACCTGTACGTTATCAAGAGAATCGCTTATTTTTGTGGGTGTATGCGTTCCGTTCCTGATTACAACAAGATCATACGTTAACGCGGCAGCAGGTGTGTGGTCATCGCTGGCAGGAATCCAGGAAAGGAGTACCGTATTTTTTGATTGTAATGTGACATCCAAATCGGTAGGGACTGATGGCGCTTCATTCTGTTCAACCACATCATTGCGGTAAACATGCATCTGGGCTTCAACAAGACCATTCCCTCCCGGAACAAAGTATTGCCCGGCAATAAAGTAATCAAGATCTCCTTCACCATCTATATCAAACCAGGAGAATGTCCCTCCACGATCACCACTAGCAGTTGGAGCCGGCAGCTCATTACCTGAGTCTGTAAAGTTTCCATTACCATCATTAGCATAAATCCGAGCCCGTCCTTCAATATTTGAACCAGAGTTGTAATTTCCTGCCAACAAAATATCCATATCACCATCTGAGTCGTAATCTGCCCAGGTTGCGGCCGTAAGATCAAACCACCCTTCGCAAGGAATACAATCTATTACCTCTATAGGCAAGTAACTTTCGTTGTCATTGCGATAAATACGAAGCGCAAGGTCAATTGTACCGTTACTTTCCCTAACGCGACCTGCTACAAGTATGTCAAGGTCACCATCGCCATCATAGTCTCCCCAGTGTGCCTCACCTTGTTCGATCGTGAGAGAGTCAAGAATGTCCTCACCGAAGAAAACACCGTTGCCGTCATTGCGGTAACGACGGATGAAACCTTCATCGGTGTTTGGTGCCATACTCACAAGTAACAAATCGAGATCCAGGTCATTGTCAAAGTCAGCCCAAGTACTGTTCGCGTGTGAAGTTGGTGCGAATGCTGAGTCGATCTCTGTAAAAATAATACCACCTGTTCCATTGGCCCCATCATTATGCATCAAAGCTGTCTTGAATGAAAAAGTATTTGCATCCCAAACAGAAGGCACAAGGATATCAGGGTTGCCGTCGTTATCATAATCAGCCCACGATATTGATCTCAAATCAAATTCTGCATTGCTATTATCTTCCCAGTAACCAGGAAGATTAGTATCACTAAGTACGAGTGTTCCATTATCGTTACGATAGATGACTGTCACACCATCTGTTCCAACTGCTAAGTCCTGATCACCATCACCATCAGCATCACCCCATGCCATATCAGATTCACCTGTAGTTAATGTTCCAAGCGGTACATCGATGTAACTGAAATCCCACTTTATTGAATCTGCTGGCCCATTGTTCACTAATAATACTAAACGGTATTCAACGCTCTGGTTATAAACAACATAATAACCAAGTACTGCAATATCAAGATCACCATCACTATCATAATCAGCAGGTGCCGTGGTGATTACCCAAAAATCTTCGTCCTGCGGTGTAACAAATATAGAATCAAGCGGTGTTACTTCAGTGAAATCGCCGAATGTACCACCAGGATTTGGCTGAACAGTGATAATTCGACCAGTAGAATCACTATCACCATCATCATCTGTTACAGTTAATCTTACTATATAAGTGTTTGCTGTATCATAAGTATGTGTTGGATTCTGTTCGGTAGAAAGCAATCCATCACCGAAGTTCCACGACCATCCAACGATTAAACCATCAAAATCTGTACTTTCATCCGTGAAATTCACAGTAAGACCATTAGCAGTATAAGTAAATGATGCAGTCGGAGGTTGGTTTAATGGAGGTGGTGGTGGCCCAACAAAGTGCTCTATATAGCCTTGAAAACCTACCGTCCACGCATCACCCAGAGAGTTTGCAGTGATGGCTGAAAAATTTCCAAATCCCGATGAGCCGACGTCCAACACAGCCCAATTCTGACCACCGTTTGCTGAGTAATATGCAACGTCATTGTATGTGCTGAGCCATAGCTCATTTGCACCTAGCAGGTAGATGTCTGAAAAATAATCGTCGCTATTTGGTGTTGGCAAAACCTCCCACGTAATACCACCGTCGCTGCTACGGAATGCTTCACCCCACCAGCCAACTGCATAGCCGATATTTTCACTAAAGAAGTCCATATCTCCAATTTGGTGAGGGCCGCCGGGAAGGGCTCCTTGTATCCACGAATTGCCATTATCAGTACTTCTATAAAATATCCCAGTAACATTATTTGCCCAAATGTTCACTCCTTCCACATCGACAGATACATAAGCACCTCCGAAATCAGTAACTGGAATCCAAAAATTGCCTCCATCGCTGGTGTGGTATAGGGGAGAACCACCTTGTCCGATTACCCAACCATCCAGAAGAGTGCTAAAGTGAATGTCCTCAGCCGGAGAAAGATCAGGAGGCAATGTGCTGGCCGCTGTCCAGCTCGTACCGCCGTCAGCACTCATGTACACCTGACCAATTTCGTCAACAAGGACTACTTCGTTTGGGCTGACTACTTGTACAGCTTTAATTTTGTATTGAGATACAGCTGGTTGAAGTATCCATTGTGAAGTCCCACCAGAGTTAGTTAATATTGTTCCATTATCTCCAACGGCAATCAAGTTACCGTTAGCAAATCGGTCAATATCATTGAGTGATTGACCCGTGCCGCTGCTAATTTGAAACCACGATGCGCCTGCATTAGTAGTCTTGATAATGAATCCAGAACCGTAGCCGAAGTAGCCTGTCTGAGCATCTGCAAAACTGGGTACAGCGCTACTCAAAAATCCTGGTTGTATTCCACTTGGCGCACCGAAAACTTGTGTCCAACTTTGTCCCGCATCATTTGAATAAAACATATTACCTGAACCATCAGTTGCCACAACTGTTTGAGGATTTGGTACTGCGAAAGAAAAATAAGATGTAAAGGAACTTCCGTTCATTATTTCTCCCAAGTCAGTCCAAGTTTGCCCTGCATCAGAAGACCTGAAAACTCGATCATCATAATCTGGAAAGTTTCCTGCTCTTCCCCACGCAAGTACAACATCACCAAATACTCCTAAAAGTCGGTTCCTGCCTTCAGATGCAACACCTGTTGTCCAAATATCACCGCCGTCACTAGAACGTACAAACATACTATCCACAATACCCACAGCTACAGTACTCGTTAGGAATTCAACCGCCTCCGCAACTCCAGTATGTACAGTAGTAAAAGTCACACCACCATCTATCGTCTTATAAATTCCGTTGTTTGAGGCGCCAAGTCCAATTTGGTCATCAATGAAATCGAATGCGTACATATCGTTTGGCGAAGGCTCCCAGGAAAGCCCGCCATCGCGACTAATATATTGACCGAAGTTTCCCGTTGCTAATCCAAAGTTTGGAGAATAAAATTTCATAAAGTAAGTTGACCCAAGGAAAGGAAGCTGAGTCCAGTTTGTTCCACCGTCAGTCGTTCTATAATTATCATTTCCATAAGCCCAACCGTTCTGGCTGTTGAGGAAGAATAGTCCATAAAATGGATCACCTAAGCTGAAGGGAATGTTTTGTTGAACCCATGTAGTTCCGCCGTCATTTGATTCGAACAGAGCACCATTATTGTCAAATGAGTTGTCATCGGTAGCAATGAAAACGTGCTGGGTTGTTGGTGCACCGACCCCTCTAACATCAAGGTAAGTTGGAACCGGACTTTGCGTATTCCACTGCGCAGTAGCTGAGGATATCAGAATAAATATTACGAAGATGAAAACTCGATGGAGGCTTTTTAAGATATGGTATTGATGATTTAGAGTTCTCAGATTTTTAAAAAGGTACATTTTTAAGCCCTTTCTATTATTTTAATATTTATCTGATATAGTAATTGAATGTTTAATTGTGTGACAAAAAAATAATTTATTCATAGTTATTCATTATCTTATAATTACCTCAATAAAGAAATGACAGACCATTAGCGTGCCTCATTAAAATGAACCCTTAAAATACATAAATATGGAAGTATGAAATAATTTTTAACAAAATTATTCAATAGTTAAATAGTTTTGTCACAGCAATTATCAATAACGGGAAATCAATTCTCTTGTTAAAGAAAATTCTCATCAATATCTCATTTTGGTTAATATATTCATAAGAAAGACCAAAAAAGAATAATCCCTTAGAAATGGATTATATATATGCAAAGGGCAATGGGCTGTTCCGCAGCTTGGCGCAGCATTTAGGTTAGCAAAAAATAAAATTAATAATAAACTTAAAAATATTTTATTGAATTCATCATCTTTTATTTATAGTATAATGTATATAGGTATTAGGCATAAGGAAATCGGGACAAAAACCTTTCTACAAGTTTTTGTCATATAAAAAATTCAAAATATTATTCCCTTATACCTCTATACCTTATCCCAATAATCTTTAACTAACTATCCTTTGAAGTAATGTCCAGCGTAATTATAAATGGCAATTACTTGAAATATTTTTTTTAAGTTGTGATCTTAGCAAGATTATTTCGATTTTGCATAATCAACCATTCCCTGGAAATCAATAACTACTACAGCTTCGTCGCCGATTACATAAGCATCGTGTCCGGAAGGAAGTAATGTAACATCTCCCGGTTTAGCGTCGAAAGTAGTACCATCATCCATTATAATTCTTAAAATTCCTGATAAATGATACTGGAAATGGGGAGCTTCACAGCTATCGGTTTTTGCAATGGGCTTAACTGAAGTTGACCATCTCCATCCCGGTTCAAAAATTCCTCTTCCGACTATTGCACCACCAATCTTTATAAGGTCAAGTTTACCAAGCGGGAATCTGCGGGTTTCCACGGGCTGGTTAAAACTTACCAGTTCAGCTTTTTCATCGTGAATATTTTTTTTGAATTCACGTGCATTTGTAGTTTCCATTTTTAATCCTCCTAAAAGTTTTTATTATAATAATGGTTTGTAAATATTATCAAAACAAAAATACGTTATGTTATAAATGAAAAGCTTGTAAATATTGCGGTAATTAATGTATAAATAAGAAGTGTTAATGAAGCTAATATGAGGAAGAACTGGTTAACCACTTAGCTTCAACAAGATTTGATGACCACTTTTCCCGGAATTCAAGTGGAGAATAACCGGTTCGCTGTTTTATGAAATGATTAAAATGAGACTGATCTGTAAAATTAAGATCAAGAGCAATTTCCGTTACGGTTTTATCAGTAGAACCTAATTGAACTTTGGCTTCCAGAAGAAGCATATCATTAATTAGATCCCGGGGAGTTTTTCCAAAAGTTTCTTTAACTACATCTGTTAAATATTTTGATGTAATATGTAGTATTTCAGCATACTGCTGTACTTCGTGCTTCTCTATAAAATTTTTCTCAACTAAATGTTTGAACCTGTTAGCTAATTTTGCGGCTCGATTTGTACTTTCTTTTATTTGCTTTAAATGAGGGCGATATATTTCCCGAATCCGTAAAAGCAAAATGTAAATGTAATTACGAAGCAGATAATCTTTTTCGGACGAAAAGCGTTCATATTCAGAAATAATTTCTTTAAATGATTGTTGAATCAGCTTGCTCTCATCATCAGTAATATTAATTATATGTTCTGCCTCAGAATTTAGATATGGAAATTGTTCGGTTATAGGTCCGTTAATCAATGGCTGCACAAATTCTGTTTTGAAATGAATACAATAACCTGTGCAGTTGCGAACATCGGAAGATGCATACAGCATATTTTCAGGAACAATAACCAGGTCATTTGATTGGAGCCAGCGGTAATCAGCACCGAGATGTACATCATGAACTCCACCAAGCAGAAGATAAATTAAATTGAACTGCCTGCGCAATGCCTGTATACCTTTTTCAGGATCAACATCTTTGTGTTTATCTTCTAAAGTACCCGGCATGCACATCATATTAATATCATAAGGCCGATCATCCTTATTGATGATTTTTTCAAAAGAAGCCAGGTTTTCTATAATCAAAATATCTTTTTTAGGCATAAGGTTTTTGTCTCTGCTAAATTTTATAAATTTATTTTATCACAAGCAACTAATTATCCCGATGTAAATCAGTAGTTCTTTCCTGAGTTTATCCCGCAACAAGATGTGGGGCTAAGAAAAAGCGAAGTGGAATGAAGAATCTCTGGAGTTGTCCCCTCCACCGGAGGAGATGAAGGGATGGGTAAATATTAACTTTGATAACATTGTTAATAACCTTACCCCCAGCGGAACGAGTTAATTTATCTTAGCGGAACGAAAGATAATTTTATGGCATAGCCATTCCTATGGAAGAATTTCTTTTTAAGTGCATGCTTCTTTTGATACTTTTCTGGAGTTTACCCCGAACTTGATTCGAGGCCAAGAAAAGTATAAAGGAACATTTTTTATTTCGTTCTTTTCTCTTGTCCATTATTTAAGGTCGTAGGTATACATAAAATTTTGGAGTTTTTGGGCAGATATTGATTTTCTTGTTTCTTTTGATTTTGTAAATTATCTAATATGTGTTTAAGAAAAACTTATTAATATGCTGAAAAAAATAATTATCTATGTTTTAGTAATTCTGTTTAGCTCTTCTTTAAGCATTCCACAGAATTTAGAGATTATAGATGGATGGTATTATATAAATGGGGAAAAATTTTTTGTAAAAGGAATTGGATACGAAACTCATACAAGACCAGGTCAGGTTCCCTGGGTTTATTCTTTTAATCCTGATTTAATTCAATTCGATTTGAATCGTATTAAAAGTGCTGGATTTAATACAATAAGAACCTGGGGTGCCTTAACTGAGGAAGAATTACAAATTGTTGAGCAATCTGGACTTAAAATAATTTTTGGAATATGGATTGACCCCCAGGGTAATTTTAGTGATACTAATTTTGTTGCCCAAGTATATAACCACGTTAATGATGTTCTGAATTATTCCGCCAATTACAATTCTATTATAGGATATTTAATAATGAACGAGCCGCAGGTACAGCATATATATAATGTTGGAGCTCAGTCGTTATTAAATTTATGGAACCAGATCATTAACCTGATTCATAATAGACATCCCGGTATCCCGGTCTCCTTCTCAAATACAATGATAGGGGATTATATAAATATGGAGATATTTGATTTTGCTGCCTACAATGCATACATCTACAACCCGGTTACAATTTCAAATTCTCACGGGTACAGCGGTTTTCTTAACTACCTGAAAGAAAATCGTGCTGATAATATGCCCTTTATCATTACTGAATATGGTTTATCAGTTTCACCTGGCGATACTAACAATGGATACGGCTACGGAGGCAACACTATTGAACAGCAAGCCACAGGAAATTTATTGATGTACCGTGGACTGATTGATGCAGATGCTCAGGGGAATTGTGTCTTTCAATATCATGATGGCTGGTGGAAAGGTGGAAATGAATATGTTCACGATCCAAACCCTGAAGAATGGTTTGGCCTAATTGAATTTTCGGGATTAAATGATATATATGGATCTCCTCGCCCGGTATGGGAAATGTACGGAAAATATAATAAGGCAATAATAACAAATCCTAAAAATGAACATATTTATAAAAACGTAATACCTTTAGAATTTTTTCTTACTAATGAAGTTGCCTCATTTAATGTAGTAATGAATGATAGTATTTTATATTCTAATTCAATAAATAGTAGTCATTATTTAGATGAATTTGTTTTGAATTTAGATGATGATATAAAAGATGTCACATTAGACTTCCATTTTTTCGATTCCAATACAGATACAATAAAATCTGAGAGTATCTCAATTCTATATACAAAAAATGATATTGAATTACCCAGCTTAACTATTGAAACACTTGGAAGCTTTGTGCCGGGCAGTCGGAATTATGTTCAGATGAAAGTAGTAACAAACTCATTATTTTCAATTGACAATAATAAAATAGACTATGTACTGCATCCTCATATCGGATTTGATCCGGGTATAGTTAAATCAAATTTACTGACATTTAATGACAGCATCTGTATTCAATTTGGTTATTTTGATGTTCCTGCAGAAACTAAGGTGGCTACATTTGCTGCTGGAATAACTATTAGGCATGGAGACTTTACAAAAAGAATAGCAGATCAGGAAATATTATTTGTTGATTCCTGGGCAGATCCTATTGCATCGCCGGAATTGATTACAGGAATAAAATATTCCGACTTCATCTCTTCAGAAAAAGTAAAAACTCCCCGATTGTACCAAAACTTCCCCAATCCTTTTAATCCTATAACAGTTATACGATATTCAATTCCATATAGTGGTGTTGTTAAATTAAGAATACATGATATCCTTGGCAGGGAAATATCAACTTTGGTTAATACATATAAAAATTCCGGTGATTATGAGGCTGAGCTAAATATGAAAGATTACCCAAGCGGAGTTTATTTTTATACTTTAAGTTCCGGTGATTTTACAGAAACAAAAAAAATTTTACTAGTGAGATAAATGAATCCGGTTTTAAGATGCCGGATTTATTTGTAAGCGCTGAAGGAGATTGAGGAGAAGCCGTTTGAATGCTTAATTGCTTCAGTTCAAAGGGTCACAAATGATCGTTTTACTTTCGTGGTTCATAAAGACTCACGAATCAATGATGTGGTTCAAAATTTGAAAAAATGGACTACGTATAAATAATGTGGTTTATTATGAACCAGATTTTTTCCCACCTAATATTTCAAAAAGAGCTAAATTCAAATAAACTACTTCTTTACCAACTTTTTCGGGTTTTAAAATCCCTAACCGTTCAAGTTCTTTTAAATATC
>Ga0154750_1318_pt1 | contig 10501 bp, 11 predicted proteins | sample Rifle2008BG16ft_FD_105758 | JGI IMG/M metagenome (GOLD analysis project Ga0154750, IMG submission 105758) | Ignavibacteria bacterium RBG_16_35_7 | reverse complement strand
GAAGTTCGATCGAGAACAGATAAATTAGACGCAGTTGGAAATACAACTGCAGCAATCGGAAAAGGATTTGCAATTGGTTCGGCAGCACTAACTGCATTAGCACTATTTGGGGCATTCATGGTTTCGGCAAATTTGAAATCAATAGATATTTCAAAAGCCGTGGTAATGTCGGGTTTGTTAATTGGTTCGATGATTCCATTTTTATTTTCAGCATTAGCTATGCGAGCTGTTGGACGGGCAGCAATGTCTATGATTGAAGAAGTCAGAAGACAATTTAATTCTATTCCTGAGCTTAAATCTGCGCTGAATATTATGCGAAAAAATCTGGGTAAAGAATTAAAGGAATGGAGTGCGGAAGATCAACAGACTTTTCACGCAGCAGATGGTAAAGCCGAGTATGGAAAATGTGTTGAAATTTCTACTAAATCTGCAATAAAACAAATGGTTATCCCTGGACTTATGGCAGTAGTTCTTCCTGTTGTAACCGGATTTTTGGGAGGTAAAGAGATGCTTGGCGGATTGATTGCCGGAGTAACCGTTACCGGTGTTCTTATGGCTATTTTCCAGGCAAATGCCGGGGGAGCATGGGATAACGCGAAAAAAATGTTTGAAGAAGGAATCGAAGTTAATGGTCAAAAGTACTTCAAGGGATCGGATGCCCACAAAGCTGCTGTAGTAGGTGATACAGTTGGTGATCCGTTTAAGGATACTTCAGGCCCATCTTTGAATATTCTTTTAAAATTAATAGCGGTCGTTTCGCTTGTAATTGCACCTTTAATTAAATAAATTAGAACGCTTTTAATTAAATATGTTTAACCCTGCTCTCTTATGAGTGCTATATTATCCGAAGGGAAATGAATGAGACAACAGACTTACGAGAGTGCTGTTTTAATTAATGCATCTCTCGACGATCCTCAGATTGAGGGCGTAGTATCAAAGATTAAAGAAACTATTACTGCTAACGGTGGTGAGATTAGGGAGATTGAAAATTGGGGAAGGAGACGATTAGCTTACATGGTTAATAAAAGTAAAATTGGATATTATGCCATCTTCAGATTTGATGCTCCTACCACAATAATTTCAAAGTTAGAAAGATTCTGTAATCTTGATGATCATATTCTTAGGTTCATAAATATTAAACTTGATGCTATTGCATTGGAACAAATCGAAAAAAATAAAGTAGCACCGGTTCAAGTAATTGAAGCAATAATTGAGGCTATTGAACCACCCCTTAAAATTGCCGAACCAGAAGATGAATAATTAATTGTTAACACAAAAATTTGCGATTAAGTATGGAGGAACAAAACATGGCTGACTTGAGAATGCCCGAAATAAACTACGTTATAGTTGCGGGAAACCTTACTAAAGATCCGATCTTCAGACAAACAACCAACAACACGCCTGTTGCTAATTTTTCAATAGCTTCCAACAGAAAATACAGAGACAGCTCAAACCAATGGCAGGAAGATGTTTGTTACGTTGGAATTGTCGCTTGGAATAGACTGGCAGAAAGCTGTCGTGAGAGACTGAGAAAAGGTTCAGCTGTATTAGTTGATGGTGAATTACAGAGCAGAAGCTGGAAATCTGATGACGGACATAACAGAAGTATCGTTGAAATTAAAGCACGAAGAATTCAATTCTTAAATAGAAGATTGAAAGCTGATGGCGAAAATGGTCATGTTGTTGAAGCAGAAGAACCCGAAGTTTTTACAGAAGAGGATCACTCAAGTTTTAACAATGACACGTTCGATAAATTTTTATCTAACGAAGAATCAAATCTCATTAAATAACTTATGGTAAGTGAATGAAAAAAGAAATTAGAACAAAAAAAGTTTGCAGGTTCACACAAAATAATATTAAGTACATCGACTTTAAGGATGTAAAACTTTTACAAAAATTCATCTCGGAACAAGGTAAGATTACTCCTAAAAGAATAACCGGAACTTCATCAAAGTATCAAAGACAATTAAGCTTAGCAATAAAACGTGCAAGGCATATGGCACTTTTACCATATGTTTCTGAAAGCGCGAGATAATTATCCAGAGGACTAAATGAAAGTAATATTGAGAAAAGATTATGAATCGCTTGGCAAGATTGGCGAGGTTGTGGAAGTAAAACCGGGTTTTGCCCGAAATTTTTTACTTCCTAGAAAAATTGCTTATGCTGCTTTAGCAGGTAATCTTAAAGCCCTTGAAGAGGAAAAGAAAGTTCATGTAAAAAAAGAACATCAGGAATTAGTCAAATCAGAAAAACTTGCAGGCGAATTAGAAAAAGTCTCTGTTACTATCCCGGTTCAAGTTGGTGAAGAAGATAAAATTTTTGGCACTGTAACTAACCAGATGATTGCAGATGCATTAACAGAAAAAGGTTACGAGATAGATAAAAGAAAAATTGAAATCGAAGAACCAATAAAATCCTTAGGTATTTATGGAGTTAATATAAAGCTGCACTCCAAAGTAAATGCTAAAATTAAAGTTTGGGTTGTTAGAGAATAGTTGTAAGAATTTTAGGCATAAAAAAAGGAAAGCTACTCGCTTTCCTTTGTTGTTTTAAAGTTGAGGTATTCTATCTTGCTCTAACCTGTTTAGTATTTACCAGCTTAGCGATTTCGGAAGTACCACTTTTTGCAATATTTTTTATAGCTTCAGCTGAAAGTTGAAGTGTGACAAAACGGTTTAACTCTTGAACCCAGACACGTTTCTTTTGCAAGTTTGGTAAAAATCTTCTCTTAGTCCGATTATGTGCATGCGATACGTTATTACCGTAGGCAGGTTTTTTCCCTGTTAATTGACATACTCTTGCCATTACTTCTCCAATAAATTTATATTCAAAATGAGGTGTAAATATACCAATTTATTCCAACAAAAGAACAAATAATTTAAGTTCCATCACTTGAAATTTCTGAAAACAAAAGCAATTTTAATTGAAATTAAAGCCTTTTTTTTGTATTTAGTTTCGAGGGAATTTTTCACCGGGAATTTTAAGACAGAGTTCAACTAAATATTATAAAGGAATCTTAAATATGGAATATTATGAACTTCATCCTGATACTCCACAACTAAGGTACGTCAATAAAGCTGTAAGAGTATTAAAAGAAGGCGGAATAATAATTTATCCGACAGATACGGTTTATGGAATTGGCTGCGATATTTTCAATAAGGAAGCGTTAGAAAGAATTTTTACAATTAAGAATGATGGAATTACTAAACTGTTCAGCTTTGTATGCTCTGATTTGAAGGACATAGCCAAATATGCTAAGGTTTCTGATTATGCATATCGAACTATGAAACATCTATTGCCAGGGCCATACACTTTTATTTTGCCCGCTGCTAAACAAGTACCTAAAAAACTTTGGACAAAAAGAAAAACTGTGGGGATTCGAGTTCCTAACCATCCAATAGCATTAAAACTTGTAGCAGAATTAGGAAATCCAATAATCAGCACAAGCACAACAACTCGAAAGGGCAAGCTGATTCTGGATTCTGCAGAGATAAAAAATATTTTTGAAAATCAGGTTGATCTAATGCTTTCTCAAGGAGGATTAAGCGGAAAACTCTCAAGCATAGTTGATCTTAGCGGCGAATCTCCTGAAATCATTAGAGAAGGGGCGGGAGACGTTAGCCGTTTTTACAAATGAATTTTATTCAAACTTTATTTCTGAAAATATGTGCGGGTGAAGCTTGAATAATAGGTGTTAAAATTATTTCGTTAATGTTGACATTTTCAGGACGTGTAGCACTGAAGATTACTGCTTCAGCTACATCTTTGGGTGATAATGGAGTAACACCCTCATAAACTTTATTTGCGCTATTCTCATCACCCGAAAATCTTACTTTAGCAAACTCGGTTAAAACCATTCCCGGATCAACAGAAGTAACTTTTATATTTTTATCCAGAACATCAATACGTATTGACTGTGTTAAAGCATTGACGGCAAATTTGGTCGCACAATAAACATTCCCCATCATGTACACTTCATGGCCTGCAATTGAACCAATATTTATTATATGCCCTCGTTTTCTTTCAACCATTTTGGGAAGAATAGCTCGTGTTACATACAATAAACCTTTCACATTTGTATCTATCATTTCTTCCCAATGAGTAATATCAGCTTCGTACACTTTACTAAAACCGCGAGCAAGTCCTGCATTATTAAGAAGAATATCGATTTGTTTCCATTGAGCCGGAAAAGAACCAATTACTTTTTTAACATCACGTAATTTTCTCACATCTAGCTGCGCAATAAATATATTGATGCCATATTTTTTTATTAATGATTTTTTAATTTCAGCTAATCTATCAATTCGGCGGGCACACAAAATTAAATTCGCTCCTTTGCTTGCAAATGCTTCTGCACATGCATTCCCAATCCCTGATGAAGCACCGGTTATCATAACTATTTTATTCTTAAGACTTGCCATTCATAATCCTTGAATTGTGTGAATAAATTTTACAAGTCCAAACTCTTATCTTTCAATCCAGCTAGTTCTTTTTGTCTTGAAGTTAGGAGCAATAACCTCAAATGGATAAGGTTTTGAAACAACCTTGCCCCAGGGATCACTAACTGATTTACGTCCGTACCATTTTGCGAACGATACGTTGGAATCATCGCTGATAATAATGATTTCTTTATCGCTTGACTTGATACTTACAATCAAATTAAAACCCGCTTGATTATTAGAATTGAAATTTTCCGCCATCACATTAATTGAGTTTCTTCCTCCAACTAAGAAAGATGTAATATCGATAAACTTTATTCTTTTATACTCGGCTAATAAAGAGAGGCTGCGTCTTGCATAAACTTTATCCACAAATTTTCCATTTATGAAAAGCTGTACATAGGAATCGCCCAATAATTGTAAATATGCTTCCTTTGGTTTGCTGTTTAATTCAAATGAGGTTGTAAATTCGGCTTTTGATGGATAAGCAGGTTCATTATCCTTTAAGTAAATCCATTTACTTTCAAGCAATGGGTCAAAATTAATTAAATTTTGAGAAAGTAGATTTTCTTTGATTTCTTGAAAGTATGAAATTAACCGATCGAATTTATCTTCAATCATATTCAAATTTGCTTCTTTATAATATCTCAACCATAGTCTGCGGTATTCTTGTTTAAGTAAAATTAGTTGTTTAAGATTATCATCAATCATGGTGGATAGATCGTTCAAATTAGGTACAGATTTGCCGCTCGAAACATCCCTAAGATGAAATTGTGTCTCTAATTTCAGCTTGTACCAATTATTCAGTTCTAAAATGTACTGCAATAATTCAAATTGGTCAGAATTTTTTCGCACCGTCGATTTCAAATTTTCCAAATCCTCTTTAATTTTGGGAAGAGTAAAATCATTCCAAGAAATTCTTCCTGCTTTAGATAATTTAGGTTCCCACCAAACAGGCTCCTTAAATTTAAGCAGAGGATGGCGCCAGACTTCGTGCCAAATGATTTGATTGAGGGGATTACTTAATGTTTCATAAATTTGAGATAATCTATTATCATCGGTTCCAAAGAAATCATAAAAATAATCATTAGTGAATTTGCTTAAATCGCCTTGGCTATAATTCCATGAACATTGAGCAGACCAAGCGTAGTTGTAAAGAATAAATTCCTTGAAAGTCTCTGCTCCATAATCGCCCCAGTTTGAGTTTATCATTCCCAGTGATTCATTTTCCAGCCCGGATTTAATAATGTATTTAATGTTTGGAAGTGAAATTATGTTTACTGGAAAAGTTGATACAAAATTCCATGCTGCTGGTGAAACTAAGTAGTTAAACCCTGCATCTCGAATTATTTTTGTAGAAGGATAATCATTTTCCGCTCCATAATGCCAATCAACAATTATAATGTCTTTAGGAATTAATGTAAGAATTTCGGGATGATCCAGAAGGATATCGCCATACATCATCACTTTTTTATTGTACTTCTTACAGATATTGTAAACCTTTTTGTAATGGTTCGCATGAACAACCGCAATGTTAGTTTCATCCATAAGTTTTTTACTTTTGCCCAAACCAACATCCCAGCTTTCATCGGCGCCCATGTGGAAATACTCGGAGGGGAAGAGTGCGAAAACTTCTTTTAGTAAATTTTCAAGAAAAACATACGTTGAGTCATTTGAAACATTAAGAGAAGCCGCTCCGGGAAATTCAGCATACTTTAAAAATTCTTCCTGAGAAAGAATATTTTCATAATGACCGAGAGTCTGAAAGATTGGAATCACCTCAACAAAATTTTTCTTTGCAAAATCTATAATCTCCTTTACTTCACTTTTTGTTAAAGCTCCACGGTCTTTGCCAATTGTAGGATATTTTTCAAACACGAGCATATCTTCCATGTAAGGCATGTAAGTGTTCATCTTATATCTGGCGATGTGAGTAATTATTTTCTTGAAGTTTTCGAGATTAGAAACCTGTCCTCTGCTAATGTCGTCCGAAATTCCCCGTATTTTCATATCAGGCCAATCAATTATTTCAATGGCAGGAAGCTTTCCTTCTGCTTTTTCTAGCATTTGAACTAAGCTCATTGCGGCGTAGTAAATTCCTTTGGGGGTATTAGCTTTGAGTTCAATTTTATTGTTTGATATTCTTAGCAAGTAACCTTCATCGCACAAATTATTAATGATATGATCTTGTTCTTCGAGTCCGATATAACTTATTTGAATGTCGCCATCGCCTGCAATACGTGAGTTAATATCGTGAAAATCTTTGAATGTTTTTTGAATCAATTCAATGCTATAGGTATTATCTTCTTTTGAGGCTAGAACTGAAATAATCAAATTATCTTTTAGTAGAAATTCACCGTCTAATGATTTTACTAATTTGGGAGTGGGTACAATTGGGATTTTCATTGTTTGATCGCTTAGAATATTGGTGAGTATTAAGGAAAGAAAGATTATAAATAGATTCTTCATGGTATATCCAGTTTAAGAGAAATAGAATTTATTTTGATGATTAAATTAAAAATAATTTTCCCAAAACTTAAAACAATTTTAAAGAATCGTACCTGTCCAAAAAATGTCGGATTATTTTTATCTCAAAGTTGTATCACACTCTGCATTCAAAAGAAACAAGGCGATAAGGTCTTATTTCATTCGGTTTTTTGTTTTACTAAGGTTAAAAAAATGTTTATCCAACTGCTGATTAAATTTCTAAAATTCATAACCTTAGTAACATGCATGATAAGATAAGCTTCTTCAACCTTATCACCATATTTTTATATTTGAGAATAATCTTTCATTAAAAGTTCTTTCCAACACTATGATGATTATTCCTTTGAGAGAAGGAGAGAAGACTTAAATATGAGAGGGATTGAATTCGGAAATAATTAGAATCCTTCCAGTACAGAGAATTAGATAAACTTTTTTCCTGTTTCATAATTATTTCGAACAGCAGAGTAATTTATTTGCTATTTGAAGACACCTGGAATCTTTGTCAAACACTTCGGACACCGCCCATTTTTAATGTGATTAACAAGTACATCGTGCCAATCTCTTCTGATCAAAGGTGTGCTGCAGTTATGACAAAAAGTAGTGTGCCCCTCTGCATGAAATATATTTCCTACATAACAATATTTTATACCGGCAGTCAGAGCAATCTTTCTTGCTTTTAATAATGTTAACTCGGGAGTTCGGGATTTGTTCAGCATTTTGAAATCAGGATGAAACGCAGTAAAGTGCAATGGAACTTCATCGCCAAGATTCTTTAGTATCCAGTCACATTCTTGTTTTATCTCTGCATCGGAATCATTCGCTCCGGGAATTAATAAGGTCGTTATTTCAAACCAAATATCGGTTTCTTTTTTCAACCAGACCAAAGTATTGAGAACATGATCCAGATGTGAGAATGTAATCGTGTGGTAGAATTCTTCGGTGAATGCTTTTAGGTCGACATTCGCAGCATCAATAAATTTATAAACATCCTTTCGAGCATTCTTATCAATATAACCGGCCGTTACCATAACGGATTTAATTCCTTCCTCTCTGGCAATACGTGAAATGTCAATAACATATTCTCCAAAAATAGTTGGATCATTGTATGTGAAGGCAATTGATGGTGTGTGGTTCTTTTTTGCAAGAGCGACTACCTCTTCCGGCGAAACCGAAAGTGCATTTTCATCATCAAGTTTTGCTTTACTCATTGACCAGTTTTGGCAAAACTTACAACCCAAGTTGCAGCCGGCAGTTCCAAAACTTAGAATTGATGATCCTGGTAAAAAATGGTTAAGCGGTTTTTTTTCGATAGGGTCAATTGCGAAACCGGTTGGTCTTCCGTAACCCACAGAATAAAGTTTGCCATAATGATTTTGTCTTATGTAACAAAATCCTGCTTGTCCCTCACCGATTGTACAATAGCGGGGACAAAGTGTGCAAAGTATTTTTCCATTTTTAGCTAGTTTCCACCAATCGGCAATTTTTAATCCGGAAGTTTTCATTGAATTATTTTTAAATGAGAAAAAAACACGATTAATAACAAACCCAATTGCTTCAAGTTGTAAAAATTGTTTTCGGAGAAATTAGGTTTGCAGCTCTGATTATACGATTTCAAACCTCATCCAGTTTGCGCGACTTTTTTCCGAATACGGTGCGCCCGCGGTAAATATCACAAGATCACCGCTATTTAGGTGACCTGAATCTTTAATTCTCTTCTTTGCTTCTTCAATAGCCATGCGTTCTTTATCAATCTCTTCAAAAAATACTGATGTTACTCCCCAATAAAGGCAAAGGTTGTTCATTGTTTCGAATTTATTGGTGAAAGAAATTATCTTTGCTTTAGGTCTAAACTTAGAAAGATTGCGTGCAGTTCTTCCTTCAATTGTAAATGCTACAATAGCATTTGCTTTTATCTGATCGCTTATGTTTTTCATGGCTCGTCCAACCGAATCAAAAAGATTATCTTCTATATTTTTAGGAATCTCAAAAACATATTCATGATAATTGCTGATTTTTTCTTCGGCATTTCTAATAATATCATTCATCATTTTTACAGTTTCAACGGGAAATTTACCAACGGAAGTTTCTCCGCTTAACATTACCACATCGGTTCCATCCCAAACAGCATTAGCAACGTCCGATGCTTCTGCTCGTGTGGGAACAGGATTATGAATCATCGATTCCAACATCTGCGTGGCCGTTATTACTACTTTGCCAATACAATTACATTTTTTTATTATTTCTTTTTGAAGGACTGGAACATCCTGCGGAGGAAGCTCAACCCCTAAATCACCTCTTGCAATCATAATTCCATCGGATACTTCAAGAATTTCATCAAAATTATTTATTGCTTCTTTCTTTTCGATTTTTGCGATGATGGGACGAACAGCCCCTTGGCTTTTCAACCATTCTCTAAGTTTTACAACATCATTTGCGCTCCTAACAAAAGACAATGCTATGAAATCTATCCTATGCTTTAGTGCAAATAAAATATCTCTGCGATCTTTTTCTGTGAACGACTCGGTTGATAATTTCATTCCCGGCAGGTTCATTCCTTTTTTGGGTTTGAGAATTCCACCTGCCTGAACCGAACAAACAACCGAATTATTTTTCTTTTTAATTACTTTCAGTTTTATTAATCCATCGTCTAGTAAAATTAAATTTCCTAACTCTGCATCTTGAGGTAAAGACTTATAAGAAGTGGAAATAATATTTTCATTCCCAACAATATCTTCAATAGTAATTTCTATAATATCATTCTCTAAAAGTTCGATTTCAGGTTTGTTCAATTCACCGATTCTAATTTTAGGTCCCTGTAGATCGATCACAACAGCGAGCGGAGTTTCTTCCTCAGTACATGCTTTGTGAATTTCATTAAAAATGCTTTCAAAAAAATTATAATTACCGTGGGAAAAATTTAATCTTACGCCATCCAAACCGGCTAACATTAATTTTTTTATGCAATCTGCGGTCTGTGTGCTCGGACCCAAAGTGCAAAGTATTTTTGTTTTTGCAAATACCTCCACAAGCTTATTGTTCATATTAATTTTTCTTTTTCTTGGTTTTTAGTGAAGTTTCATTTCCTGGTTTTGCAGCTTTAGATTTTGCGTAAAGATCTTTTATTTTTTTCTCGACTAGTTCAAACACCGAACCGGGTTCATAACCTTTCGTAGTTTTTTTACCTGCTTTTGTACCTGTCAAAAGTTCAATCCCATCTTCTACCCGGCTAACAGCATAAATGTGAAACTGACCTTTAGCAACAGCATCAATAACATCCTCACGCAGCATTAATTCTTGAACATTTTGCACCGGTATGATTACTCCTTGGTTTCCAGTTAATCCTCTTGCTTTACATACATCATAAAATCCTTCAATCTTTTCATTCACACCGCCGATTGGTTGAACATCTCCTTTTTGATTAAGCGAACCTGTAACGGCAATTGACTGTTTAATTGGTAAACCTGAAAGAGTTGAGAGCAGAGCAAAAATTTCTGCACATGAAGCACTGTCGCCATCAACGGTTCCGTAAGATTGCTCGAACACAAGATTTGCATTAAAGGATAAAGGAAGATCCT
>Ga0154750_1232_pt1 | contig 10655 bp, 9 predicted proteins | sample Rifle2008BG16ft_FD_105758 | JGI IMG/M metagenome (GOLD analysis project Ga0154750, IMG submission 105758) | Ignavibacteria bacterium RBG_16_35_7 | reverse complement strand
TTCTGTTTTATTTTTTGTTTTAACAAATTTCCAAATGTGGATTCAGAGTCCGCTGTACGCAAAAAATATTTCGGGATTGATAGCTTGTTATGTAGCGGCAATTCCATTTTTTCATTATACAGTTTTAGGCGATCTATTTTTTGTTGGGGCACTTTTTGGGCTCTTCGCTGCAATTCAAGTTAAGTATTCTCAACTTGTAAAAATAAAAATTTAACCAGCATCGGGGCGATTCAAATCGCCCCTTTTTTATTATTAGGAAAAATCTCGCAGTAGTCATTCCCCGTAAAGATACACAAGGACATTAAGGGCTCCTTGTTCAAATACCACTTGCCAAACAGATTCTTCAATAGCTTCGGATTTTATTGCTAATGATTTATTTGAAGTGATTGGAGTTTTAAAACATTTTATTCTTTAGATTTAAAAAAATCACAAAGAAACTTGTCCTTTGCGGGCATAAGCCATGTCCACAATTTTCTTTAACACTTGCGAATAAGTCATACCAGCAGACTCTGCAGACCTCATAAATCCAGCGCCTTCTGTTAAATCGGGGTTAGGATTTACTTCAAGCACAAAAATTTCTTCATCTGCAGATAAGCGAACATCAACTCTTGCATAATCTCTGCAGCCCATTACATTAAAAGCATTAATTGCAATTTCTTTTGCCCTCGCTTCAATTTTTTTAGGCAAATTTGCCGGACAGATTGGAATTGTTTTATGATAAGATTCATGCTGCGGATCCCATTTTGCCTGATAACTTACAATATTATGAAGATGATCTGGCATTTCGGTAAAATCTATCTCACTAATTGGTAATACCCTAGTTCCTTCATCTTGAAAAACTGCAATATTAAGCTCACGTCCTTCTATAAATTCTTCGATTAAAACTGGCTGAGTAAAATTCTGAATCACATGTTCCATTCTCGATAACAACTCGGTTTTATTTTTCACAATGGATTCATTTTCAATTCCAACGCTGGCATCTTCATAAGCCGGTTTGACCATTAAGGGATACTTTAAATCGTGTTTTAATTTTTCTGGAAGATCAGCTGCTAAAAAATATGGTGGTGTTTTAATTCCATTAATGTTGAGAAGCTTTTTGGCCATAACTTTATTTTGGCAATTGGCTAATGCCAAAGGTGGAGACCCAGTATACGCAATTCCCATCAGTTCAAACAAACCGACAACGTTCATTTCAAGTCGAGCATTATCTTTGTAAAGCTCAACAAAATTAAAAATTACATCGGGTTGATTTTTCTTAACATCGGTTATCAGAATATTTATGTCGTCAAACAGATTTAAAGTGTAGCCATCAAACCCCTCCTCAACGAGTTTTGCTTGAATATATTTATAATCTTCCATTGGTGTAGTTTGATCAACCTCAAAAAAAGGGATGAAATTTTGCGGTTTTTTGAATTTTATTGAGGGTTTTCTATATAATTCTGGATTTGGTTCGTTAAATATTATTGCAACTTTTAACTTAGCTTTCATTAACTTATTATCCCTAAAAAATTTCGTGATATAAAAATTAATCTAATTACTTTAACTCTACTAATTTAAACTATATAAAAATTAAAGTCATGAGTTTCTATCCTCAGCCTTACAAATATCAATGCGGTCCTTTTGCATTAAAATATGCACTCGTCATGCTTGGACAGTTCAGAAATGAAAGAGAAATAGGAAAGAAAGCTGGAAGCAATTGGTGGTACGGCACCGATGAAATAGGTTTAGCCAAAGCTGCTAAAAGTTACAATTGTAAAATGAAATATTTTAGGCGTGAAACTTCAAAGGAAGCGCTGAAAGTCTTAACCCATCATCTGAAACAAGGTTACCCGTGTATTCTTAGCGTCGACAATTGGGAACATTGGTTCACAATTATTAATTCCCAGCAAAATAAATTTATTGTTGTCGATAGCGGTTTGGATAAGGTTATTGTTACTATTACCCTTAATCAGCTAATAAAGAGATGGAAGTATGTTGATGAAGAAAGCGGCGACACTAGTTTTGACGGTTATGCACTTGTACCAAAATTTAAGGTAACCACAAAAGCAAACTTTTCTTTGCAAAAAGTTAAGCATGTTATGCATGAACGAAATAGAAATCTTGCTGAGAAGTGGGATACATATTTTAATGATCTGATAAACATCTGCAGACCTCACTCCCCCAATTCATACAAGACAATTTCATTCAACGAATTTTTAAGAAGACACGAGAATATTCTTGTTAAAGAAATAGCAAATTGGCATGGAACTCCATCATATAATGAACTAAAAAAAATCTTAACAAACATGAAGTTCGTTGCAGAAGTTTACGACCTTGTTATTTTTGAAGAAGACCAGAAAAAAGCACTTATTGATTTGGCCGCAATTCTTATGATGTATTCTTGTGGGAAATATGGAATGGATCCAATCTATTAACAATCATTTGTTAAACTAATCTCAGCTTAATAAAATAATCTTAAATAATTATGATCCTTAACCAAAGTCGTCATTCAACAATTCTACAAAGAGAAAAAACAGCTCTTCTTATAATTGATATTCAGGAAAAAATTTTTCAAGTAATGTTAAATCCCGAAATCATGATTCAAAACACTATAAAACTAATAGAGGGATTTAAAGTTTTAGGATCACCTATTTTTGTTACCGAACAATATCCAAAAGGATTGGGCGAAACTGAGAATAGAATCAAAGAATCCTTAAAAGATACCGTTCCAATTCAAAAGTTAAGTTTTAGCTGTTCGGGCGCAGGTGACCTATTTGAAATATTAAAGTACAAGAATATTAAACAAGTGGCTGTTGCGGGAATTGAATTACATGTTTGTGTTCAACAGACAGCATTAGATTTATTGGTAGGTGGATTTCAAGTTAGTTTAGCCGCCGATGCGTGTTCGTCAAGAAAAGAAAAAGATTACAATATTGCGCTGGCACGAATGAGAACCGCCGGAGTTATTGTTACAACGACAGAAGCAATTTTGTTTGAATTACTTAATGTGTGTGGTACTGAAGAGTTTAAAAAAATTTCAAAAATTGTGAAGTAATCAAGAAAATTGGATAATACTCTGATTTAATGAATCTTTTACTATAATACCTCATCAAAAAACAAAAAAGGAGTTCACAATGAAAAAAAACATGGGAAGTGCAGACAGAACAATTAGAATGATTCTGGGTATTGGAATAATCGCTTTGGGTTTTTATTTCCAAAGCTGGTGGGGCTTGGTCGGAATAATTCCGTTAGCAACATCACTTATTGGTACTTGTCTTATTTACCTGCCATTTGGAATATCAACATGCAAGACAGATATCGATACTAAGAATAGCTAAACAGTATCAATTATTAGGGGCTCTTCGGAGCCCACTTTTTGTCCTTCTTAATTCATCCTACTAGAAAGTTCAAAATTAATTCCTAAATATTTTTCTTAATGAGTCATAACCTTTTAATATTTTCTTTTATAATTTGCTCATAGAAATAATAGGATTCTACAAGTGCCGAATCGTAATTCGAAAACATCTGCTGAAAAAGGAATAAGGTCAACTCTGATAGGGATTATTGTAAGTATTTTCTTAGCAATAATAAAAGGTACGGCAGGTGTTCTCGGTAATTCATACGCTTTAATAGCAGATGCAATAGAATCAACTTCGGACGTTTTTACTTCATTTATAGTTTTAACAGGATTGAAGATTGCATCTAAGCCTGCAGATATTGATCACCCTTATGGTCATGGAAAAGCAGAGCCAATCGCCGGAATGATGGTCGCTTCAGCTTTATTTATTGCTGCCGTAATAATAATTATTCAAAGCACACACGAAATTATTACACCTCATCATGCGCCGGCATTTTTCACATTAATTGTTTTGGTGGCTGTCGTCATAACCAAGGAATTATTATTTCGGTTTGTAATTAAGATCGGCGAAAATATTGAAAGCACTTCGGTAAAGATTGACGCATGGCATCACAGAAGCGATGCAATAACTTCTTTTGCTGCATTTATTGGAATATCAGTTGCACTAATCGGGGGAAAAGGTTATGAAGAAGCCGACGATTACGCTGCGCTGTTTGCTTCGGGAATAATTATTTTTAACGCTTACAGATTATTTAAACCCGCATTTTCTGAATTAATGGATACTGCACCGCCAATTCATGTTTTAGACGAGGTTAAATCTGCAGCAGGTAAAGTTAACGGTGTTATGGCTATCGATAAATGTTTTGTTAGAAAAATGGGATTGGAATTTTTTGTTGATATTCACGTTGTTGTAGATAGAAATTTACCGGTTCACATTGGGCATCTAATTGGTCATAATGTTAAGGATGAATTGATGAAATTCAATCCCAAGATTTCGGATGTGCTTGTTCACATTGAACCGACACCGGTAAAAATATAAATTTTAAAATCCATAGATGACACTCTTCATTATTCTCCTCACGATTTCTTCAATCGTTTTCTTAATTAATATCATCTTTCTTTTCTTATTTCCCAAATTCACACAGAGACCTGCAAAGATTAATAATGACCTAAACCTTTCCGTAATCGTGGCATTTAAAAATGAAGAAAAGAATTTAGAGAGTTTATTTTCATCACTCGAAATGCTCGACTTTCCCAAAGATAAGTTTGAAGTAATATTAGTTGATGATGGCTCAACCGATAATTCTTTTTCTAAGGCAATCAAACTTTCCAATGAAAAAAAATATTACCGTGTCTTACAAGTTTATAACAAAAAATTGTCCGGTAAGAAAGGTGCATTAAATATTGGAGTTAACGCAGCAAAATATCCCTATATTCTTATTACGGATGCCGATTGCATGCCTGCTAAAAATTGGCTGCTTGGATATTCAGGAAAATTTAAAGAAAACTATGATTTACTCTTTGGTCTAGCTCCATTCGTCCAAACACAAGGAATAATTAATAAAATCTATTGCTTTGAGAATTTAAGGAGCAGCATGTTAACATTTACATTTGCCAAATTAAAACTTCCCTATTCCGCTGCTGCAAGAAACATGGGCTTCAAAAAATCATCTTTTGAAAGGTTGGGCGGTTTCGGTAATACAATGGATACGATCAGCGGCGATGATGATTTACTTTTAAGAGAAGCTGTAAAACATAATATGAAAATTGGAATTGTTAATCTTGAAGAATCGTTTGTCCTCTCGAATTCGAAAACAGCATTTGGTGAATATTTAAATCAAAAAGCAAGGCACACTAAAACATCACACCATTATCTAATGATCCACAAATTGCTTCTTGGATTTTGGCATCTATCAAACATTCTAGTTTTATTTTCAATTTTGCTTTCACAGTTGAACATAGTATTCGTCTTACCATTTTTCATTAAGATTCTCAGCGATTTTCTATGTGTGCTAAACTCACAGAATAAATTTAGATATAGCTTTACTTTTTATGAGATTATTTTCCTGCAAATATTCTATGAACTGTTTCTAATAATTAATTTTTTCTCATCATTTCAAAAAACTATTCCTTGGAAGAATTGAAATAAAACTAATTTTCTATCCTCCTCTATTTAGAACGTAAATTTTAATCTAATCGTCTGATTACAATCCTATTATTCTTAAGTCTTCCTTCCAAAGTATTATTATCGGTAATTGGTGATTCGCCTCCCTTGCCGTAAACTCTAAACATGAATGATGGCAGACCAGTGTTAATCAAATATCGAACAACCGATTTTGCTCTTTCCAGCGATAATGCCTTAAGAGAATCTGGGATACCATTATTATCAGTATAACCTTCAACAGCCCATTTAATGAATGGGTCATTCATTAAAAATTCGGCAGTCTTATCAAGTTCTTCATATGCTGTTGGTTTAATTTCAGAACTGCGCCAACCGAATAAATTATTTCCCTCAAGAGTTATTTCTTTTACAGAAACCGTATCACCAACTGCTATTGAGTCCGGACAACCGTCCTCATCCTGAAATCCGTTAAATGTTTCTGCTTGATCCGGACATTTATCAAGATAATTTAGAATGCCATCATTATCATTATCCAATAAACGCTTAGTATTATCTAATATATCCGGGCAGCCATCTTCATCTTCAAATCCATTGAAGTTTTCCGGTTGATCCGGACATTTATCTTTAGTATCCGGTATTCCATCTCCATCATTATCTAAATCAGGGCAGCCATCATCATCCTGGAATCCATCTCTATCCTCAGGATCATTTGGACATTTATCTATTTCATCCAATACCTTATCTTTATCATTGTCATAATCAGGGCAACCGTCCTCATCTTGAAACCCGTCATAATCCTCAGGATTGGAAGGGCAAGCATCGTCGGAATCCCAAATACCATCGCCGTCAGAATCCTTGTCTCCAAACAATGATAGGGAAACACCAATTCTACCTGAATAGTAAAAATCGTTACTATTTCCCGCACTGATATCATCAAAATTATCAGTTTGTACAAAATGAGCCCCAATACCAAAAAACATACTTAAGTTTTCTTGCAACGCTATACGAGAACCGACTTCTGCATCATAGGCAATTGTGGAACGGGAGTATGCTCCCAAACTGTTATTTGTTAATCTTTTACCATTTTGATCTTTTGGACTAAACCACAGATTTGAAACCCCCGCATAAACATAAGGAAAGAATTCATTCTGAAAGGAATATCCAACGGTTAATCCACCGCCTAAGATGTACATATCGGTTATAAATTCCGGTGCTTCTTTAAATTGATCTTCACCATTGACTGTTTGTCCGCCGAATAAAAATCTCAATCCAAAAATTGTACGTGATTTTGCCGGAATGAAATATTCTATCATACCGATAGCACCAAAACCAATTTTTCCATTGCTGTAATCACTTAACCCCAAAGTAAAAATACCGCTTACAGAAATTGGGGCAGTTCCTGAAAAATTATGAACTTGTAAATTATTTTTTTTCTGTGGCAGCGCAAACACAATTGGGAGAATAGCTAAAAAAAATATTTTGTGAGTCAATTGCACTTTAAATCCGAAATTGTTTTGAATTTATAATTACTTAAACCTAATCAATCCTAAATTGAATAATTTTCATGGACGAAATTATAAATATATCAGCAAAAAGTATACAAAATATTTCACGCTGAAAAGTATTCATTTTATAGAAGTTGGGGCAAGTGGTAAAAATTCTAACCGAATAATTTACAATGCCCACACTTCTTAAAGTACAAACATCTGGTTTCTTCAAACATTTGAATAAATATGTTAATGCTCTGTCAGTGCCAATTACTTGTCTCAGGCAAAAATTATATCTTATTTTTAGTGCAGAAAGCTAAAAAATGCTTTTAATTTGAATTTCTCAGATTAATTCATTCGGCATATAAATTGTTATCTAATAAATGTAAAATCGTAATCAAATAATCGGCCAATAAGCAGAAAATTTATAAATAAGCTTAATAGTAATTCGGACCATCTGAAATAACCATCAGAATTATCGACATTTACAGTTTCTCAAACTTAATTTAACGGAGTTCTTCATGAATCTTGCAAAAATTGGATTTTTAGAAAGTTTATCATTAGATGAAACCAGCGGCATTATGGGTGCTATTCTAGTTACCGATGGTGAAACAAAACCATTAGAGTTTAGAGTTACTGCTCCTATTAAAACTACCAATTTTCAAAAAACACTTTATGGAGATGTGCTGCTTGAACATGTACTTGTTGAACTTATATCTTTGCCATTGATTACGGCTTTAAATGAAGAACTCGATTTAATTCTTGTAAAAGATCCATTGTTTTTAGGGGCTAACATTAAGCAGGGAATCAGAGTAATCCAAATATTTTCGCAAGATGAAAACCTGTCTGCCCCTCAAAAAGGAGTTGAAGAACTAAAATCCTACAAAGGCAATGGTCAAAAAGTTTTCATACAAACATCTCCTAAATATGAATCTGAACTTCCCCAGATTAGAGACCTGTTAAACTCAATATCCGAGAGGAGAAACTTAATAGAACCGTTTAGCAGATTAAGAGTAGCCTGTGAGCAAGTTCATCTTCAGAAAACCAATGAATAAGTTCAGATGTACAAAAAAATCCGAAAGTCTGTTGCCGAAGTTATTTCAAACGTCGAGGATCCGGAACAATTTGAGTGGAATAAGTGGCTTAAAGAACCACAAATATACTTGGAACGATTTCCCAAGCCGCGCATTGATATTAAAAAAGTAGAAGACTTTAAGGAATTTAGCGGTCCAACTCTCTTTCAGGTTAAAAAATTCTCTCTCACCAAGTTCAAAGTTTCGGAAGAAATAAAAAATGTTGTCGCCAAAAAGAAAAAAACATTTAAAATCTTTTTCTCCTTTCCAAAGCCTTATCAGCATAAAATAAGTATTTTAGAATCAGACACATCTAGATTACTTTTTTCTTCATCCTTTTCTTCTAAAGAAAAAGAATTATTCTTTGGAGTTGAAAAAGACAATGAAGAATCAAGCAATAGTCTCATCCCAAAGTCTATTTCGAAAGAACTTTCGCCCTTACAAGTTACAGTTAAGACTCATTTAACCGACATACAAAAAGCTGATAATTTCAAACTCGATTGCTTCATAAATATACCGGCGTATTCTGATCACAAGATAAATATGCCTTCTACTTTACCGTCTGACAAAATTATTAACTTTAGTTTATTACGAAATAAAACAAATAAAAAATATCTGGCAATTGCATTCAATAAACTTGAGAAAAAACCCTCACTAAAAAATATTCCTGTAATTACTCTCGAAGAAATTAAAGAAACCTTACAAAAGTCTGGCACAAAAATAATCCCGGAAATTCCGATAGATTTACTTAATCAAAAACCAAAAAATTACCGCGTGAAATTGGCTCGATTAGAAAAGACAGAGGTACCACTATATCATCTTAAAAATCATCACACAAAAGAGGCAAAGCAAAAACAGCTCAAGTTTGGCTTATTAGAAAAAAACAAGGAAAGTGGGAAAAACCTGTTTGTGGAATATTTACCGAAATTAAAAATTATCAACCCTGGAATACTTAGCCAGCTATTACCGGTAGAAAGTGAAATACCAAAAAGAACAATTCAAAAAGCTAAGAATAAAAATGAAACTTATGTACCTGAGCAGGAAAAATCTGAAATAAAAGTTAAGACAATTATTCTGGAAGAGGTGGAATCCAGCAATAAAAACCTTCTTGTTTATCAAAAAGAAGGAATTAAACATCTGCTCACCAATCGAACTGCATTACTATCCGATGAAATAGGAATAGATAAAAAAGCTCAAACAATTTATGCATTACATTCTGCTATTAAACAAGGAATAATTAAAAATGCATTAATTGTTTGTCCAGATTCGCATATTGGAAATAAAATAGTAAGTGAACATATAAATAAATCCGAAGGATGGGAAAATCAAATTTATAATTTGGATCCTGAGCTTCAATTTGTAACGATAAAAGATCTAAACAATGAGAATATCGCAGCATCCTGTCGGAAGGCCAAAATTTTTATAATCAACTATAAAACACTTCTCGAGTTATCAGGGGATTCCACAAAAGAATCTTTTAATAAAAATATTGAATGCTTAATATTTGACGAAGCACAATACCTGTTAAATAACGAAATCCAACCCGACCAACTATTTAATTTTCCGGCATCTAAATATCGATGGATTCTTAGCAGCTTGCCTTCCCAACTCATTGAGGAAAGATTAATTCCCAAAATAAAGAAACATCTCGTTGGTTTTGAAACTTTAGATGGTTCATTGAACAGAACGAAGCATACTTTAAGTAACGAACTTCCATCCCTAATTCGAAATGATTATTGGCATGAACTTGATGATGAACAAAAGCAGGAATTTGAAAACACAATATTTCAAGGTCGAAAACGAATACTCGATCTGGTCAAAGGCGGTAATCCCTTTATTATTCAATCAAATATTTTTACGTTAATTCACCAGATAAAGCAATTAGGAAATTTCTCAACGCATAAAGAATCAAGCCCAAAGTCAGAACTATTACTAGATCAGCTTGACTCAATAATAGCGAGCGGTCAAAAGAGTATAATTTTCTCACAATACGATAAGCAAGGAATACAGAAGATTGAGCACCTGCTAAAACATAATCAAATACGATATGTCCTTTACCAATCGGGAATGTCATTGAAGGAACTTGAAAATTCAGCAAATTCGTTCAAAAAAGAAAGCAAAATTAGTGTAATGCTTGCAGGACTTACTGCTGCAAGTGTTAAGGTGAAAATTCCCGATTCATCATATTTAATACATTTTGATCAATGGTGGAATCCTAATACACAATGGCAGTATGAAGATAAGCCATTTAACGCTTATGATCTAAATCATTTAATGGAAAGTGTAAATGTAATTAACTATTTCAGTAGCAACTCTGTAGAAATTAGCATAAGAGAAACGCTTCAGAACAAAGGTTTGCTGATTAAAAATCTTATCGAATTCCTTCCGAACGAAACCCTCTACAGCTTAATTAGCAACGAAGATTGGCTGGATATTCTTGGCATTGAACATCAAAAACCGCGGAATAGCTTGAAACCCGACAAAGAAACAATTATGAATGATCTTTCAGAAGCTTCAATTGAAGAAATTGGACATAAGACTAAAGTCTTGTTTACAAAATTTGGCTACAAGAATCTTATTTTAAAACCGGATATGCTGCATGAGGAAATAACAATTTACGGAATGGCAAATAAGGG
>Ga0154750_1100_pt1 | contig 11486 bp, 5 predicted proteins | sample Rifle2008BG16ft_FD_105758 | JGI IMG/M metagenome (GOLD analysis project Ga0154750, IMG submission 105758) | Ignavibacteria bacterium RBG_16_35_7 | reverse complement strand
ATAAGCTAAGACAATTAAGCACATACAAATCCAGGAATTATTAATCTCTTATTATTAAGGTTTCACTATTAACGTCAAATGTCAAATATCTAACAAGGACCCTTAACTCCCTAGTAAATTAAACTTTACCAATCAAGTTTTAATTTATTAAGAAAATGAATTGCATTCACAAATTTTAGCCCTGAATTGAATATTGATTTTAATAAGATTATAGGTATTTTTGAACCTGAAAAATAAAAAGGAAACACTATAAAATAGTTTTTTACAGCACTTCAATAATTTATATATGATTACAATCAGCATGGAAAACTTCCTTAAAAAGAAGTGCATATTTCTTATCTTTCTTTTTTTATCTCTCCCAATAAACTCTTTCCCTGGAGATAAAGAAAATAAAATTCTCGCAACTATTGGAACCCATCAAATACTTCTATCCGATTTTGAAAACAGATATTACAATTACCTTAGTTCCATAGGGATAAATGATAATATTGTTATCCGCCGATCTATTCTGAATAATATGATAAATGAAATTCTTTTATACTATTATGATTCTAATGAGATTATCTTAAATAGTGAAGAGTACATTAAGGAAATAGAAACAATAAAAGAAAGAACCATACTTGCTTATTTGAAAGATCAGGAAATTTATGCCCGGATTACTGTGACCGAGGAAGAATTAAGAGAAGCTTTTATTAGAGTTAATGAAAAGCTTGCTGCACGGCATCTTTATGCGGCAACTGAAGAAGAAGCTAACAGACTTTATGAATTACTCAAAATCGGTATAAGCTTTGAATCATTAGCAAAGCAGGTATTTACTGATTCCGTTCTTAAGAATAATGGCGGTTATCTTGGTTATTTCACCTGGGGAGATATGGATCCTGCTTTTGAAGAAGCAGCTTATTCATTAAAAATCGGGGAATTATCCTTTCCTGTTAAAACAACCCAGGGTTACAGCATAATCAGGTTGGAAGATAAGGAATCTAATCCTTTACTAACTGAGTATGAATTTCAAAATAAAAAATCGCACCTGGAAAAGATTTTAAAGATTAAAAAGAAATTACCCTATGAAAAAGAATACATAAATAAAATTTTCGATAGGAGTAAATTATCATTTAATGAAAAAAGTCTGGAAAATATTTTATCCAATCTTTATTCAAATGATCAAATCGAATCTGACCATAAAAATACACCAGATAAGGAATGTGTCGTTTATAAGAACAGGAAGTATAGTGAGACTGAAATTGAACAATTAATATTTGACTTACCTGATTACCATAAGAACAGGATTAATTCAATTGCAGCTCTTAAAGCAGCAATTGAAGGAATATTAATAAAAGATTTACTTTATGATTTGGCACTTAAAAAAGGTTATGACAAAGCTGAGCCGGTTATAGATATGATTGATGGATATAAAAAAAATATTTTTTTGAAATTAAAGTTCAATGAAATTACGGAAAACAGTTCTATTCCGGATTCGATTATTAACAATTACTATAAAAAAAATATAATTGACTTCTCAACGGAAAGAGAATTGAATCTTCAGGAAATACTTGTTGATAACGAGAATTTGGCGGATAGTTTATTAAAATTAATTTCAGGTGGTTATGATTTTGGAAAACTCGCCAGGCAGTTTTCATTACGCAAATGGTCTGCCGATAATGATGGGATAATGGGTTTTACCCCTTTATCTAAATTTGGAAGTTACAAGGATTTATTTTGGGATGCTCAAACTGGTGAGATTGTAGGACCGGTTAAAATTGAAAATCTATTTGGTATTTTCAGAATTTTGGGCAAAACTGACAGTAAACCTATTGATTTTGATTTAGTAAGGAATGAAGTTACAAAAGCAGCACAATTTGAAAACCAAACAAAAATTGTCCAGAATTATTTAGATTTGATTCGTAAAAAAGTTGAAATTAAGATAAATGATAATTTACTTACATCATTCAATATTTCAGGATAAATATTAATAAAAAATGGTTTTAAGAATAAGGAGTTTTTTATGATAAAAACTTTACAGATTTTTTTAGCAATTATATTTTGTTCAATTAATTTTTCATTTGCAGGAACAACCGGAAAAATTGCCGGGAAAGTGACTGATCAAAAAACAGGGGAACCATTACCCTTCGTTAATATAATCTTAGAAGAAACAAATTTCGGAGCTGCAACCGACATTGACGGGAATTATGTTATTCTTAACATTCCTCCCGGGAAATATAATTTAAAGGCTCAATATATTGGATATCAAGCAGTCGTTGTAGAGAATATTTCGGTTTCTATTGATCTAACTACTACAATTGATTTTAAACTAACTGAATCAGCAGTGGAATTAGAGGAAATTGTTGTCCAGGGACAACAGGAGTTGATTAAGAAAGACGTAACCTCAAGTCAATCATTAATTTCCTCGGATCAAATAGATGCTTTACCTGTTTCAGAGCTTGATGATGTTCTTCAGCTTCAAGCTGGTGTAACAAGAGATGCCAGCGGTGATTTTCATATAAGAGGAGGAAGAACTTCAGAAATTGCCTATTGGGTAAATGGAGTTTCCATAACTGACGCGTATGATAACAGCAGGGGAATTCAAATTGATAATAACAGTATACAGGAATTGCAGGTGATCAGCGGAACTTTTAATGCTGAATACGGCAATGCAATGTCTGGTATTGTTAATACGGTTACCAAAGAAGGAAGCAGAGATTATCATGGAAGCTTATTGATTTATAGCGGCGATCATATGAGTAATTTTACAGAATATTTCCCTCATATTGATGATATAGATCCTGTTTCAAATTATAATTTCCAGGGAAGTTTAAGCGGACCAATACCATTTACAGATAATTTATTAACATTCTTCGTCAATGGAAGATATTATTATGATGATGGTTATTTATTTGGTGAAAAAAGATTTAATCCTGATGGTACAAAAGGTGACGGTAGTGTAGTCTCAATGAACTGGCATAAAAACTATTATGGCCAGGGTAATATTGCATTTTATCCTATACAGGAATTGAAATTTAATCTTGAAGGCTTGTATTCTAAAGAAGATTATCAGGATTATAATCATGAATACAAATGGAACCCGGATGGTAACGTATTTAAATTTGCTGAAAGCAATAGTGGTACTGCAACTATAACACATATGCTTTCCTCTTCTACATTTTATACTGTAAAGGGATCTTACTTCTACAAAGATTTTAATGAATATCTGTATGAAAATCCTTTTGATAAAAGATATTTTCATCCCGATTCTTTAAGACGAGATTATGTAAGCTATGCTTTCAGAACTAAAGGAACAAATCTTCACAGATTTTACAGAGCAACAACTACTTACCTGGGAAAAATTGATTTTACCAGCCAGTTTACAAAGGAAAATTTAATTAAGCTTGGTGCAGAAGTGAAATCTCATAATCTGAAATTTGATGACTATACACTGGAACCTCATAGGACCAATGGAATAGAGGATAGTATTTTTACCCCATCAATTCCTAACGAAACACAACCAAACCGGGTTAAATATGACAATGAACCTTTTGAAGCCTCAGCATACATACAGGACAAAATAGAATTTGAAAGCGTAATAATAAATCTTGGCGTTAGATTAGATTATTTTGATGCAAATGGAAAAGTTTTAGTTAATACCCGTGATCCAAATATTTATGCTCCTCTCCGGGCACCATCCTTTTTTGGTATAAATTTACCGGATGATAGCTGGACTGGTGTAGATGTAAGCCAGTATACCAGTATTTTAGAACCATACTTTTACAAAGATTCTGAATCTAAAATGCAGGTAAGTCCACGTTTCGGTATTGCTTATCCAATAAGTACAACGGGTGTGGTTCATTTTTCTTATGGTCACTTTTTGCAAATTCCTCCTTTCCAGTTTTTATTCCAAAATGGACCTTATTATGTTCCAAACGATGGAAGCTTTATTGGTGTGTACGGAAATCCTAATCTCGAACCACAGAAAACGGTAATGTATGAGATTGGATTCAGACAGGAATTTGCTGATGATTATTTAATTGATGTAACAGGTTTTTACAGAGATGTAAGAGACTGGATAACTTCGGGACCTCCCATTGCAACACAAATTGGGGTTACTTATTCTATCTTCACAAATAAAGATTATGCTAATGTTAAAGGAATTACTTTAACATTTAATAAAAGGTTTACAAATAATTTTGCTTTTGACCTTAATTATACTTACCAGGTTGCAGATGGAACCAATTCCAGACCCGAAGATGATTTTTTCGCAGCACAAGGAAACAGTGAGCCAAGTCTGTTTTTAATTCCAATGGATTGGGATCAGAATCATCTCTTAAATGCATCTTTTAATACCGGCTTTGATGGTTGGGGTGCAAGCTTAATTGCAAGATATGGAACCGGGTTACCCTATACTCCTTCCATTACTCAATATACAGCTGAACGATTAAGAGGAGGTGGTTTTTTGAGAAACAGCAGAAGAATTCCTGCACAGTTTACAATGGATCTAAAGCTGGATAAAACGTTTGAATTTATGGGGTTAGATATTACTGCGTTTGTAAGAATATTCAATCTCCTTGATAACAGAATTCCTGTAAGAGTTTTTGGCGATACAGGACAACCTGATTTTACCACAGAACTGCAGACAGTTGGATTTGACCCGAGAAGACCAAATACACCCGAAGAATTTATTAAGTATCCGGGTAATTTCGGCGAACCCAGGAATGTTCAGTTCGGAATTGATTTAGCTTTTTAAAAAGAACATCGGAGGATTTTAATGTTTGCATTCAATAAAAAATTATTTCTGTTCCTTATTCTGATTTCAGTTTTACTTGATGTTGGATATGCACAGTATGTTCCAAGTAAAGAGAGAGGTGATATCAGGTTCAGGCGTTTTGCACACATGGAAGGCAATCAGATTAGAACAACCGTCTTTAATTACGGAATGACCGGACGGGAATCCGGTGCTTTTCCGATTTCAGTTCAAACACCATATGAATGGCCAAAAAATACTGGTCAGATATACCTTGCCGTAGCAGGAATTGTAGTTGGAGGTGAAGTAGTGGATGATAATGGAGACACTCTGCATATAATTTCAAGATGTCATTATTTACAATCGCCGCAAGGTCTTACCTGGAATTTTGAACCCATAGGCGGTTATTTCAATGAGCAAAATCCTGAGGGATTTGCAACCAGCAATGACCCCAATACCTGGCCCTCTTCCTGGCCCGATAAATTAGTTGATCCTATAGATCCCGGCTGGCCAGGATCATGGAACGGATATTTTGGTAAAAATGTTTTTAATGCCGACCAGGAGATGTTCTTCAAAGCTTCTGACAATAATTACGACCGCTATCCATTTTATTTTCCCGATTCCACCGATCTTACAAGAAAGGGATTGGGAATCATTCTCGATACAAGATTGATGGCTTGGTCTCAGATCCTTGTTCAGGATGCTCTGTTTCTTTTATTTAAAATAAAAAATGATGGAACCAAGCCGATAAATAAAGTTGGAGTTACTATTACCTGGGCTGATTTTGTGGGAGAGACTGGACAGGATGATATAACTGAATATGATATATTAAATGATATGATCTGGTCGAGAGATGATAATAACCAGGGCCAGGGATCATCTGGCAATTATATTGCAGGCATAATTGGCGGTGCTTTTCTTGAAACCCCCGGTAATGCAATTGACAGAATTGATAATGATGGTGACGGAGAAGATTTTGGCCCTAAAATTACTGAGGCAATGCTTGTGGGGGAAAGCGATACTTTAACTGTTCCTAGAAATGACCCTCGGAGAACAGATGGAATTGATAACAACGGAAATGGATTGATTGATGAAAATTTAACGCATGTTGCTTTCGGTAACCAGGAAGGTGTTACTTATGCAGATAGAATTGATCAGAATGGAAATGCAGAAAACGGCAGCCCCATTGTAACTCAGGAAATGGTTAATCAATCATCCGGTGATCCATGGAAAAGATGGCCGGCAGATCCCGGAAATGATCCTCTGCAAAATGGAATGGTTCATCTTATTATGGTTGAATCGGATGATATAGGTAAAGCTTTTACAGATTTTGTGGATGATGATAATGATGGCGAAGAAAGTAGCCCTTCAGTTACTCAGGAAATGATTAACACTGCTTCATCCGACGCTCCTTACTTCAGGTATAAAGTTCCCGGCACAAATATTATTCTTTATGATATAAAAGCTGATGACCTTGGAAAGAAATATGCCGACGGAGTAGACAATAACAATGATGGTGCAGTGGATGAATTTATGGATGAAGGTATTGATGAAATGGTTGATGAAGCAAGGAATAATGGAATAGATGATGACGGAGACTGGAATCCTTCAACAGATGATGTTGGGCTTGACGGCTTAGCTGAAACCGGTGACCCCGGAGAAAATGATGGTAAGCCAACCCCGGGGCGCTTTGATTTACCCGGAGAACCAAATATTGATGTAACAGATGTCTCCGAGACAGATCAAATAGGAATTACAGGTTCATTTTACAGACCTTCCTCCGAAGGGTTGACTGACCAATATACCGATGAATTTGTATGGTCAAATTTTATGGTGCCAGGTAACTTTTTTGATGCTACTCTTGCAGTAGCAAGCGAATCTAATTTATTTGCTTCCTCAGGATTATTCCCGCTCCAACCCGGTCAAACAGAACCAATCTCTTTGGGAATTATCTTGGCAAATGGTCCTGCTCTGGATCCTGAAGGTCAAATCAGAAAAGATGCGGTACTGGATAAGAAAGAAGATGCCCAGGAAACTTACAATAACGATTACCAGTTTGCTAATGCACCGCTTATTCCAAAATTAACTGCAATCCCGGGCGATAATAAAGTTACTTTGTACTGGGATGATGTAGCCGAAAGTACATTTGACAGATACATTGATAAGATCGGCGGCATTGGTAATGATTTTGAAGGATATAGAATTTACAGAGCATCTGATCCGGCTTTTCTTGATGCTAAAGTAATTACAAATGCTCAGGGATCACCTACATTCTTATTGCCGATTGCACAATTTGATCTTGAAGATGGAATCTTCGGTTATGATTCAGTTGGATATCAGGGAGTACATTTTAATTTAGGTAATGACAGCGGATTGGTGCACAGCTGGGTAGATAATTCCGTTAAGAATGGTTTTACTTATTATTATGCAATTGCATCCTATGATTTCGGTTATACAACAGGTGGAATTGCACCTGCAGAATGCAAAATAAGCCTATCATTAAACCCGGATGGAAGTGTCAAAACTCTTGGAAAGAATGTTGTTCAAGTTACACCAGAAGCACCTGCAGCCGGCTATGTTTCTCCTACGTTAGGAACCATTGAATTAGTTCAGGGATATACTACCAGTAAAATTTTATATGATGTTATTGATCCAAATGAAATTAAAGAGGGACACGTTTATTATATAACATTTGAAGACACTATAAAACAGGGTACAAGTACGGACACCTTAACAACTAAAAATTACACTCTGATTGATTCAACTGCTAATCTTACTCTGATTGATAAAAGTACTGAGTTTGGGTCTGATGTTGAAGGGGCAATTATTGATGGATTTAAATTGACACTTTTAAATGATAGCAGAGTTACATTAGATACAATCCGTTCAAGATGGAGTGATCCGTCAATAACAAAATTTATATTACAAAAATATACACCTCCCAGAGGAACTGTTAAAGGTGAGGAAAGACCGAATGATTACCTTATAATATTTGGTGATGTTGGATTAGGAACATCTACCGAATTTACATATCAGGCTTTAACGGGACCGCAGGTCTTTCCATCAATTCCCGTTAACTTTAAAGTATACAATAAAAGCACTCAAAATTTTATAGATTTTGCTTTCTTAGAATATGACTTTTCGGGACCACAGGCAAACGGATGGTTTTCAGGCGGAAATCTTAAAGATAGGATTGTATTCCTCGAAACAAAAGGTAGTGATACAACCTTATTACCAACCTGGTGGTTTTATCTGGCCAATTCCTCCACCGGCTACACATTACCTGAACCGGGTGATACTGCCTTTATATCTGTTTTTAAACCGTTTCTTTCTACTGATGTATTCAGATTTGTCTCAAAGAAAGGTTCAATAAATACCGAACAGGCAAAAGCTGATCTTGAAAAAATAAAAGTAGTTCCAAATCCATATCTTGCAAATGCATTATGGGAACAAAAGAATCCATATACGAGCGGTCGTGGTCCCCGCTCAATTCATTTTACACATTTACCAAATAAATGTACTATAAGAATTTTTACTGTTAGTGGAGAACTGGTAAAAGAAATTGAGCATGAAAGCAATTTAATGGATGGATCGGCGGAATGGAATCTGTTAACAAAAGATAATCTTTCTGCTTCCTATGGTGTTTATATATATCATATCGATGCACCGGGTATTGGAAAAACGGTTGGTAAATTCGCAATTATTAAATGATTAAATACTATACGATTGTGTTTAAAATATTTAAGGAGTTTACAAGTTTATGAAGAAGTTTTTATTATTTATTTTATTTTCTACCTTATTGCAGTGTACAGCATTTAGTCAGGTTACAAAAACCGGAACAACTGCAGCAAAATTTTTAAGTATAGGAATTGGTGCCCGTGCTAATGCAATGGGAGGGGCATTTACCTCAGTTGCAAATGACGCATCTTCCTTATACTGGAATCCTGCAGGTGCTGCAGAATTAAATGACTTTGAAGCTATGTTTACTTATACCAGTTTGTATAAAGATCTGGATATAAATTTAAATTATGTAGCTGTAATTCTTCCCGCAGGAGAAGTTGGAAACTTTGGAGCCAGCATAACCACACTCGATTTTGGCGAAATGGATGTAACAACAGAATTATATCCTGAAGGAACCGGTGAAAGATTTTCTGCTTCAAGCTATGCATTTGCACTTTCTTATGCAAGAAATATTACCAGTGACTTTGCTGCCGGAATAACTGTAAAATATATTCTTGAAGATATATTTAATTCTTCTGCAAACGGATTTGCTTTTGATGTTGGAACGGTTTTTAAAACTCCATTCTTTGGGATTAAATTCTCAAGCATAATTTCCAACTACGGATCTAAGTTGCAAATGACCGGTGAAGATTTATTAATAAGATATGATGCCGATCCTAATAATCATGGAAATAACGAAACCGTTGATGCTTATTATAAAACGGAACGGTTTGAATTGCCATTAAAACTTCAAATAGGAATTTCAAAAGATATTCAGTTTTTAAACGAGCAAAGATTAACTCTTTCTGTTGATGCAACACATCCGAATGATAATTCTGAATATTTAAATATTGGTGGTGAATTATCGTTTCTTAATAACCTGGTATCTTTACGCGGCGGATATAAAGGATTGTTTTTGGAAGATAATCAGGAAGGTTTAACTCTTGGTGCGGGATTATTTTATGTATTGGGAGTTTTTGCTGTGGGATTTGACTACAGCTACCAGGATTTTGAATCTTTAAGCTATATTCATAGTTTTGGTGTATCATTAAAGTTTTGAAAGAGTGATCTATGAAAAAAATAAACTTAATTAACGTATTCTTTAACAACAAAATCAAGGTGTAATATGAGAAGAGTAATTTTATTTCTTTGCCTGATATTATTAACCGGGACTGTTATAAAAGCTCAAACAGTAGATGTAACTTTCAAGGTTGATATGTCAATACCGATTGCCAAAGGAAGTTTTGTTCCGGCAAGCGATACTGTTTTTATAAGAGGAAGCTTCAATAGCTGGGGAAAAACAGCATTGACAGATGCTAATTCTGATTCTGTCTGGGAGGTTACTGTAACTGGTCAGCCACAAAATACAACATTATCTTACAAATATTTTTATAATGCAGGAGATACCTGGGAATCAGATCCTAACAGAGAAACAAACACAGGGACTGTAGCTACACTTGTTCTCCCTCCTTACTTCTTTGATCTTAATCCTGATTACTTTAATGGCCGAACGCCTTATACAGGGATTTCCTCTTCAGTAACTTTTAATGCGGATATGAGACTTCCATTAAAAGGTGCTATGGAGTTATCCGATCATGCATATGTTGCAGGTAACTTCACCAATTGGGGAACAGGGGCTGTTGAAATGCTGGATGCAAATGGAGACTCAATCTATACCGCTGTAATTAACACCTTTACTTCTGGAGATTTGGCTGTTTACAAATTTATTTGGAGTACGGGTGCAGCCGGTTCAGGAACCTGGGAAACACCCGCTGGTGTTGATGTTTTTGGTGGAGATAATAACAGGATTTACGGAGTAGTTGATGGTATTGATACGGTTTCAAGATTCTGGGAAAATGCTAATCCTAATATTACTTTAGCAGATGGTAATATTCTTTTTGTAGTAGATATGAGTGTTGCGAATGAACTTGGTGTTTTCAACCCTGATGCTGATTCTGTTCAGATACGCGGGGAATTTAATGGCTGGGGTGATTCGGACCCTGCACGTTCGCTTTTGAACCAGGATCCGGGTGATCCTAACGTTTGGTTCTTAGATGTACCTATGGAACAACTAGTTTTAAATGACACTTTGATTTATAAATTTTTTATAAAAAATGATCCGGGCAGCACTCCATATGCTAACACTGGCTGGGAAGTTGCAATTTCTCCAAGTCCATTTGGTAATCGGGATCGTCCAATACAGTTCATGGGTGAGCCGGCTCAGGCAGCAGAATATGCTTATTTTGAAGGTATTCATACAGATTGGGTTGTACCTTCCGGTACTACTATTAATGCAACATTTAGTGTTGATATGACTACTGCAACCGGATTCAATGCATCTACCGATACCGTTGTATGGATTCCAAGACAGCCGTTTTATTATGCTGTTCATAACATACCATGGCCTGGAGATTATCCAAGAGTTCTTATCCTGACAGATGCTAACAGCGATATGATATATGAAGGAACGCTTACCATAAATGGACCTGATTTTAATGGCTTTTTGTATAATTATGGTTATGCAAATGCATCAGGTCTTACTCAGGAAGCTGGCAGTCAGGGAGAATGTCGTGTAAGATATGTCCAACAAACTGGTCCGAGAGCATTTGTAAGTCCTTATTCATTTCCACAGGATGTTTGGACCGATGGTGAAAAGCCGGAAGAAGATCCTCCAACAAGTGTTGATGAAATTCCAGGTGTAATTCCAAATACATATTCACTTGAACAGAATTATCCGAATCCATTCAACCCTTCAACAACAATACGCTTCTCAATTCCTGAAGCAGGAATGGTTAGCTTATCAATCTACAACCTGCTTGGTGAAAAAGTTGGTGAAGTATTAAACCAGGAATTAGTAACTGGTTCTTATGAATTTACTTACGATGCATCTAAGCTTAGCAGTGGTGTTTATTTCTATACTATAAAAGTTGGGGATTTCACTGCTACAAAGAAGATGTTGTTGATGAAATAACGACATTTGTCGCCTCAGAAACAGATAAATTTCGAAAAACAACTGAGGTGACATATGAAAATA
>Ga0154750_1328_pt1 | contig 11790 bp, 7 predicted proteins | sample Rifle2008BG16ft_FD_105758 | JGI IMG/M metagenome (GOLD analysis project Ga0154750, IMG submission 105758) | Ignavibacteria bacterium RBG_16_35_7 | reverse complement strand
ACGCAAGTTCAGATGCATCAAAGATAACCGTATATTTACCATTACCCAATACTTCATTAACAAGATTTGCAATTTCTCTTCCTAACAAATCATAGACTTTAAGAGAAACAAATCCCTGATTAGCAAGTGAGAATTCAATCTCTGTGATCGGGTTAAATGGATTGGGATAATTTTGTTCTAAGCTTAATTCTTTTGGAATCCCGTCCAATTCAACATAGGATACAGGAGTTGTTTTAAATCCAAAGCCCGTTGGCCAGAAGCTTGCACCGTAAATATTAATTGCGCTTACCCGCCACCAGTAATTTTTATTGGGGGTTAAAGGTGTTGTAACTGAAAATGTAGTATCTGTAACTGTCTGATCAAAGATTATTGAACCGGCAGAGAATTGAACTGTTGTTGCTAATTGAAATCTGTAAGATGTAGCACCCTCTGATGAGAACCAATTAAAATCAGGCGTTAATGGAACGTTCAAGGTTGCATGAGGCGGATAATTTAGAACCGGAGCGAGAGGGATTCCCGATCGAAAATTATAAATATCTGAAAATTCACTTTCACCAACCTGGCCAAAGGCTTTTACTCTCCAGTAATAAATATCACCGGGAATAACATTTCTAAAGGTTATTTGGTTATTCCGGTATTCCCAAACCCACAAAACTATTTCAGAGTTGAATGTTGAATCCTTAGCAACCTGTACAATATACCTTTCAGCATTTGAATCACCTGACCATACTAATGTTGCAGACATACCTAAATCGTGACTGCCATTAGAAGGAGTAACCAATAATGGTTCAGCCGGAATTAAAGAAGGTAAATTAAGAGTTGCAGTATTACTCACCCCAGATTCATTTGAATACCTGTTAATTGCAGTTACGACATAATTACTACCTCTGGTAACAGAGTATCTGGCATCACCAGCGGAAAGGAAAGTTGTACCGGTTAAACCAAAAATATTTGTTGAATCCTCAACATCAGGATTATTTTCAAATCTGTAAATAATATACGCAAAAGCAGTATCACCATTTGGAGTTGAGATAGGTTTATCCCAGTGCAACTCATATTTACCTGTAGATGAATTAATTTCAAATCTTAGATTAGCAGGTGGATTCGGATTTCCAGTCCCTCCTTCTAACCATTCCATTTTAGGAGCAATTGAGGGATGGGTAAAGTAATGATATTCAAGTGTATCATTACCATAGCCCAAATTATTTATTAAACTTTTAGAACTAAAAAAAACTCCCCCTCTTACAGCAGGAGTATTTCTATTTGTTGTAATTTCCCAGGTGAGTTCATCTGGCGGAAATTGTGCAAATCTGTATGCAGCTTGTCCAACATACAAATGTCTTCCGTTAAGAAAAGATGTGCCTGTCCAGACCGGTAGTAAATTATTGTAACGTGACCAATAAAGCTGCGGCATAATGTAATCAATATATGATTCGCCGGTATGAGATGTTCCTGTAGTATCAGTATAATTTCCTGCTAACCAGGCAGCAGGATCACAATAAATATCACTATTTACCGAAGGATTACCGGAGGGGCTTATTCCGAATTTTACCCAGGGTTTTATAACTTTTACGCTGTCATTTATCATCTTTAAAAGAAGGTTCACATTATTCTTGCGCCATGCAGTTCTATTAGTAAATCCATTTGGATATTGTGCGAATGCTGTATCATCATTGAATGTGCCGTATTCCTGATAAGGATAAAAATAATCATCGAAATGGATTCCATCCACATCATATCTTCCAACAATATCCATGACTATTTGTACGACATATTCTCTTACCACCGGTAACCCAGGATTAAGGAAGCGGTATTGACTTCCATTACAACTTAAAATCCAATCAGGGTGCAGACTAATAACATGATTAGCCGAAACAGGACTTCCGCCTGGCGTAGATGCTCTGTAAGGATTTAACCATGCGTGAAGCTCCATTCCTCTATTGTGAGCTTCTTCGATAGAAAATTTAAGAGGATCATATTCAGGATCTGAAGGAGGTGTTCCCTGGCTGCCAGTTAAATAATGAGACCACGGTTCATAACTGCTTTTATATAATGCATCACAAATAGGACGCATATGGAGAAAGATTGCATTTAAACCGTAACTTCTGTGGGAATCCATAATATTTATTAGTTCACTTTTCTGGATAGCAATTACAGCAGCCGATGTACCAGTAGTGGATGGCCAGTCAATTCCAAGTGCAGCAATCCATACGCCTCTTAATTCTCTTTTAGGATTTGGGAATTGCGCACAAGTATATGATGTAAGAGTAAGAATTATAAGAAAAGTGAAAAGTAAAAATTTGTTCATCGTTGTCTGTGTACTTTTTAATTAGAAATGAACAATAATCATAAACCAAAAAAAAGAACCCCTCCTTACCTCCCCTTTCATGAAGGGAAGGTAGGTGGGGTTTTATAAATTCAAGATAAGCTCCTTATTTCAAGAGCATCATCTTTTTAGATATAGATACACCATTTACTGAAAGTGTATAAATGTATGTTCCTGATGCAAGATTTGAAGCATCGAAATCTGCTGTATAACCACCGGAGGTCATATGCTGATCAACCAGTGTAGCAACTTGCTTTCCAAGAAGATCGTAAACTTTCAAAGTTACAAATCCTTCTTTTGCAACAGTAAACTTAATATCTGTTGTTGGGTTGAAAGGATTAGGATAATTTTGAGCAAGTGTATAATCCGTTACAACAACATTAGGATCAGGTCTAACATCTACAGGACGGCTGAATTTTTCTACTACTGGCATTGCACCACCGGTTAATTCTATAGTACCTGTTCCAAAAACAGTACAATAAACGATAGAACCATCATTACTGAATGCAATTCCTCTTGGTCTTTGACTCTGTGAGTCTAAACTAGTTGTTCCCCATAAATTCCATTCAATACTATCTTCAACTGCCCAGGTAGTTGGATCAAAAGACAACCATCTTTGCTGTCTCCCAGCAAATTGCCCTGTAGGAAGACCAGCGGCTGTAAAATTAGATCCTGTACTTAACCATAAATTGCCGGTTACAAGGTCCCAAGCACCTGATTCGCAAACAATACCTATAAGAATTGAGTCCTCAACGAAAGGATCAAATTCGCTGGCTCTGGTATATACACGCATTTTGAGCTCATCAAAACGAGGAACATACATAGTATTGCCATCTGCAGATACACCAATCCATCTTCCATAGTGATCTACTGCATCTAATGCATTTGCAATAAAACCAAGATCCGGATCATAAATTAAATAGGACCTCCTGGTAATACCGGGGCTACATAAACATTTCCATTGCCAGCAACCGCAGGACTGCAAAGCGAACCCATAGCTGGTGCAACCCTTGCCATACCCTCGCCAGTTTGATAATTGATTTTATAAAGCACACTACCATCACAGTACAAAATATTTCCATCTAAAGCCCGGTTTAATCCATAACCATTGCCATATAATGGATAAAATGTTCCTCCTATAGTAACTGCTTTTATGGTATCCCAAATACTTCCATCTGCATTATAAACATAAAGAGGAATTACTTTTTTATATTTGGAACTATCAGGTACAAAAATAGAATCACCCGGTGTATTGTGAGGTCCTAACCAAACTTTACCATCCGGGTCAACAGCAACAAATTGCACCCCCGTTGAGGTTCTTAAGGTATCCGGTAAGGGAAATATACCTTCAAAAGGCCATTGCGAAAAAGCTTTTGTTGTAAAAAAAGCTAAGAACAACGCAAAAAATAATAAATGTTTTTTCATGCTCACTCCTTTTTTTGTTTTAGATCATTAGTATTGTTAGTTATTTCCATAGTCTAGTCTGTGTAAATAAATTATTTAACACCTTGTTTTTGAACATTCATTCTAATTATAGTAGGTGTAATTTCATTTTGAGTTGAATCTACACCTGCTGCCCTCGAATAATATAAATTGGTTGAATTATCCCAAGCGAATGATAATACTTCAGAAGGCTTCAGTAAACCAGAGTATAAAGGTTCAAATTCCTTATTAGGATGAACGATTATTATTTGTTGTTCAGCATCGGTACCAATATACAAATCTCCATCCTGAGCAAAAGTGATGGCATTAACTTTTTTTCCACTATAAGAATTAGAAAAATTAAAATATTCTTCCGAGCTACCCAATGTTCCATCTAGCAGAATATCCAGTTTCCAAATACCTTCAATAGAATTTTGTATTCCTCCAACATAAACCGAGTTATTAAAAATTTTGACGGTTCTAAGATTAGCATCAAATGGGAAGGCGGTTACAGACTTATCTGGTTTAATTCTATAAATATTTTTGTTATTACCTACTGCCCAAATATTTCCCTGTGTATCAAAATTAATATCAACTATATTACTTCCTAAACCGCTTGCTGCTCCACCTACCCATGGTGCATTAGTTGGCTGCACACCTTCAAAAATTTGCCAGATACCTTGAAGCTTTTTAGCAGCATATAGAATACCATCCGGGCCAAATTTTAAGCCGCTCCAGGATGTTTCAATTCCTCTTGGTGCATAATCGGAATACTCTCCACTTGGTGTTATTTTTTTTATTCCACCTCCTGCCCCGGAAACCATTAATGAAGTATAAATATTTCCTTGGTCATCGCTTGAAATTGTGGTGGGTACATTATTTTGAGGGAAAGGATAAAGTATTGATACGGCAGCTAAAAGTTTATAGTCAATACTATTGCTGAATAATTCTGCACTTAGTACAGCTATCTTAACTACTGTATTTTCAGATGTCATAGACTCATTTGGCAAGCCTGGTGATTTTATAATAAGCTGTGTAGGTGAGGCATTAAGAATGGTAGCTAATCTTCCATTAAAGTACACTAAATTATCACCAGGGTTGGAGGAAAAATTAGAACCGTTAATTGTAATTTCGGTTACCCCGGCAAAACCTGAATCGGGAGATACAGAATTTATAACAGGGGTTTGACCAATAGGGGTTATTGGGACGTTATCAAACAACGTAGGGGCTGGCTCATCCTTACATCCCGTCATTATAATTGTAAAAAACAAAATAAAATAAAAGCTTAATATTTTTTTAACACTGTAAATATTTTTCATGCTTTATCCGTATTTACTTTTTTCTAAATTTCTTAATAAGCAAAATGAATAGAAATCTGTTGTACTTTATTAAAAATTCCAAAAGACGTATAGGCGTAATCAACGGCAAAATCAAATCCAGAAAAGTTATGCTTTAAACCTAAACCTGCACTAATTCCTTTCTCGTCAGTGGGGGATTCATAACCTACGCGAAGAGATAACAATTGGAGAAAAGTATATTCGGCACCAAACGCAACCTGTTCCTGGTAATCTCTTGGATGTGATGCATCAATTGCTAATAATAAAGAATGTGTTTTTTTATCAACATCCAATAAATCCATTGCATTGAATGAAATACCAATTTTAAATAATAAAGGTAATTGAAATCCTTCAGATTTATATACTACTTCTTCTGAAAAATTTCTAACACTCATTCCAAAATCGAGGCTTTTAAAGCCGGTTTTATAGATTAGTCCAAAATCAAAAGCTAAAACACTTGCTTCATTAGTTTCTGTTTTCCCGCTGACAAAATTACCATTATTATCCAGGACAACATTTCCTACAATACTTTCCCCTAAAGATTGCCTGATATATTTTATTCCCCCACCGACAGAAAATTTATCAGATAAAGCTTTTGCATAACCAACTCCAAATGAAAATGCAGTAGGACTGTATGTTCCAACATCCAAAAAGCCCTGTTCATTGTCTGCTCTTATAGTACCCATAAAGTCACCGTAATCTACAGAAGTAAGATTAAAACCTATAACGCCATAATCTCCGTCAAATGGTGCAAAAGCAATACCGCCATACATATATTTAATATCAGCGATATAATTTGTTTGACCCAAGGATACACTTGCAAAATTTTCCAACCGGGACATTCCCGCAGGGTTATAAAACATAGCCGATGAATTAGTCTCCAGAGAAGTTACAGCCTGTCCTAAGGCACTTGATTTCGCATCTAAAGATACAACGAGAAATTTCATTCCGGTTTGTGCTAATTTCTGTTGCTGGGCTATACTTGTTCCTGTCTCTAAAAATATTATTAAAGCAAAAAATATAGATTTGTAAATATTTTTTTTCATTATTTTACTCATAATAGTGTTATCTGATAATTGCGAATTTAACTATCTTTCTTTCACCTGTATCATTATTTTCAACAACGGCGATATAAATTCCGCTAACCACAATTTGATTTGAAGAAGTAACTGAATCCCAATAATCATCTCCGCTTCCATCAGTATGTTCAATTGTTTCTATTAGTTCACCAATTTCAGTATAAATTTTTATTGTACATCTTCCGGGAATATTAAAGAAAGCCAGTCTGTTTGCCTGGTCATCACCAAATCCTAACTCTTTAGCCGCAGAGATATTAAATGGATTAGGAACTACTCTAATTTTATTTAAAGCTTCCTGAGTTGTTGGTATGCCGCCAGTAACAACGCCAAGCTTTAAGCCAATGGCTGAATATGCATCTTCTGAAACTGATTGAATATCTATTTTAGATTCCAAGCCTGTTGTGGGGGAAATAAGAACCAATTTACCAAATCCATTATCGGACGCAACATTAGTACCAAGTTGAGTATTAATTTGATCCACAACTTCATTAATTTTCAAAGTATCTACTGCTGCAGAATCTGCAGGAAGTGTAATAATCACAGCATCTAAAGTATCAATACCAATTTTCAATTTATCATTTACTCCAGCTCTAATTAAAAATGGAGCTGTTTGATTTCCAACTATTTTTGCAGCAAAAGGACTATCTCCGGCAGGCCGTTTAAGTTGTGCCGGATCATAAGATTGAGTATAATATCTGCTGCTGATTAACCTGCCAGCAGGAGTCATTGCAGATCCATTGTTTGAAGATGCAGACCCTATACTAACTATATAATAATAATAGTTCAAACCACGGATCGGAGTTACATCATCAAAGCTTCTTTCCGACGGACTTGCTTCATGTAAAAGATGGTAAGCACTGTCATATCTTCCCACAGCTCTATAAATTTCAAATCCTTCCAGATTCGGATCATTCTCATATACTTCCCACGAAAGCGAAATTCTATCTCCACCGGAAGTTATTGAAAAAAATTTTGGGGGTAAAGGAGGCTGAGGAATATCATATCCATTCTGGTGATTAGCAATTGCCCTGTTAAAGGTCTGGAAAAGTGAATCCATCCCTGTTAATACAACTTCATTTTTTTCTTTTGCAGTAATCGAACCCTGTTTGTATTGTTTACCAACTTCAGTAGCCATTTCACGATTAATGCCGGAAATTCCTTCTGCTAAAACAATATGTATACTTTCGCCTGGAGCTAAGTCATAAGGTCCAAAACCATTAGCAAATGAAAATCCACCAGGGGTTCCTAACGATGGATCTCCTGTTGGCTCAGAAAAATTACCGCCCGGCTCTACCACATCTGCATGTCTTTGTTTATGGCCTTGTGCCATCCAATTTTCATATTCCTTAGTCATTTTTACAACATTAAAAGGGTCATTATTAGATGTTTCAGGTTCATCTGATCCTACATATGCAGTTGTAGAAGGTTGGTTAAGATCATTAGTAGTATCTGTAACCGATTTATCTGCATGCAATGTAACAGTTCCTATAAAGTGAATTGCACCGAGACGGCCTACAGTATCACTCGATGCAATATTTAACGCCGGTGTCCAAATAGGTCCTCCAATATTATCATATGCCGTAAAAGGTGGATATTTACCGTGCCAGGAAAATTGAGCTCTAAATTGCTGCCCAAGTGGGTCTGGTTTCAGTCCATCTCCTCGGACATCATTCATGGTATTGATACCCCACCTGGTTGCGTTACCAATTTCATATCCTATTTCGTAAACTACTGCATTTCTATATTGCCAGAAAAAATAAGCTCCAGTGATAGTATTATTTGGTAATTCTATCTCCTCATCTTCATTTGTGTTACCTGTGTTTGTAAAAGTATAATCATATATAAAATAGTTATCGTGATACTGTTGGCTAAATTGCATAATCTTTCTGTTCATTGTTATCCCTAATTGAGTATTAACTACATTTTCAATCATTCGATCAAATTTCATATCCGGATCAACATTATCATTATCTGTAGGATTATTATATGAAGTGACCCCATCAACTGAAACAATTGGAGGATCAAATTTACTTGTCATTTCAAATTTTTGAGGGAAAAACTCGCCAGCACCCGTAACACGTGGTCCAACATGCACAACTTTGTATGGATAGGTAACATTATTCTCATCAGTAAAATTTTTAGATCCCATCCAAAATGCCCGGGCTGCTTCACAATCCTGGTATTGATAAATAGATGGCCATTGCATACCATCTTGCTGTACTTTTACGCGACCTTCCTCAATCTCTGAACCTATTTCGGAAAACCAGCTTTGAAGTGAACCGACTGACATCCATTTTGTATTGTATTGAGAATAAGTTTTATTCGAAATAAAAATAAACAGAGCTGCAGTAGCAAGTAAGAAATAATTTTTTATTATAATATTAAATATTTTCATTTTTCCTCTGCTGGAATTTACTTTTATCAAAATATCTCAATAGTTAGCTTTAATCCCCAGTAAATATCTCTTGGATTCAGAAAAGCCAGGAAACCCTGGTTGGGCATATCTATATAAGATTTATTTTTTCTCCACTCTTCTTTTGTCGCTTCATCAGCATTGGGATCCCAAGCGTGATAAGGACCCGTACGAACATCACCCGGTGTATCATCACCAAATTCATAAATTACTCCACCAGAACTATTAGAATATCCTACATTTATAGAACCATCCGGATTTTTTGGATAATCGGTGAATACATCCTGGGAAAAATGTAAAGAACGCATATAACCTAAATAATCATTAACATCAACAAACCCACCGCCTGTCATATACTTATAATTGAGTAGATTTGTAATATCCATAAAGAACTGAAGGTTAATGCTGCTGAATATTTTAAAGCTTTTGCTTAGCCTCATATCAACGTCATAGAAATCCTGCCATTGTATATTATTTTCCACGCCGGGAAGGGTGCCACCATTAGCCCAGGTAAAATAATATCCACTTTTCCATTGACCAACAATATTTAATCGCCAGTCGCCAAAGATATTTACACCACCCAATGGAGGTCCAAATTCTTCCGGAGTAAATACATCAATACTTATACGTGCATAGGGGCGAGCTAATGGCTTTTCCTGATAATTAGAACGGGTTTCTCTTTCATATCTTCTTTGTTCAGCAAGATTTTCATAATAAGTACCAAATCCGAAATTTCCTGAAGTTCTGACATCATAAGTATAATTAACAAATCCCTGAATCCAGTCCCCTCTATTCTTTGTAAGAGTAAATTCAAATCCTCTAATATCTGCATAATTATCCGGTTGTGTTACACTATAATTAACCTTGCTATCCCTGCTAACATAGGTAACCAAACGAGGCTGTAATGAAACATCCTTATAATACCCTGCAAGATGAAGTAAGAATTGATTATAAATATTCTGTTCAAAACCTAATTCGTATGCAACAGTCTTTTGCAATGGATTATTAGGATCTGCTAACCTTGTTAAAGCATTATTATCTAAAAATTTCCGTATTAAATATAAATCATCTGGCGTAGGTAATTGCCTGAAATGCCCATAATTAAAATACAGTTTACTGTTGTCAGTTATAGGAAAAGAAATGCCTAACCGGGGGCTGATGTCTAATTGTTTTTCTGTTTTTATTAATATTAATGTATCTAAAGTACCTGAAGAAGAAAATGCCCTGGTATAGGGGGTATAGTCAAACCATTCACCACCTGGATCAGAATAATCCAACCGAACTCCCAGGTTTGCCACCATTCCTTCAAATTCTAACTTATCCTGTACATAAAGTGCCCCTCTATTAGGATAAGAATGCCATAAGTTATGGTATCTTCCGCTTGGTAAGAATTTATCAATTGAAGCATAATTAACATAATTATCTGTATATGTGAATTCTATACCTGTTTTAACTTCATTATATTTATCAAGTTGGCTTTGAATATCAAACTTGGCGTTTATTGCAGTTATTCCACTACTATCTCTCGAATTACTAAATCCAACACCCATTCGTAAACCGACAATACCTGTTGAAGGATAATCAGCAAATCCAAATGGAGCTTCATCAAGGGGAATACCACCAATTGTAATTATTTTTGAAGTATCTCTTTGTCTTCCGGGGTTAGTGCTGTATTGCGAAGTAAATCCACTTAATGAAACTTCATAGAAAGTTTGAGGATTTATAACGTGAGTGAATTTTGTGCCATACGAATATCTGTCAATTGTACTTGGAGCCCAGTAATCAGGAGCAAACATTCGGGCATCAATATAGCTTACTCTTGATAAAGGACCTGATCCATTGGCCTGAAAATTATTACTAGAAAGACCAACAAAATCTATCGGATCTTCAAAGATTCCCGGCAACCCGGCATTATTATCATTGGTTCCTTTTGTTTTAGCTATTAAACCTTGAACCATTAACTTCATTCCCTGCCCAACATCTGAAGTTAATTTTAACTGACCTGTATACTCATTCATACCATCTGTTGAAAGAGGGATTACATATTTTTTTTGAATCTGTCTGTAAGAAGCAAAGAATCTCAGGTTTCCTAAATATTTTCCAGCAAAAGGAAACGGTCCACCGAAGCTTGCATCTATATCATAATCAGGATTAACAATGTCTAATTGTCTTCGATGTTCCCATAAAAATATTTTTTGAGCAGCTTCCGGGGTTAAATCGTTAGTAGGGTCATCATCACTATTCCTTTTATTTGCAACTGCAATCCATCCTTCAAATTCGGGATACTGTAATTGTGTATATTCATCCCATGCACCATTCTTGGTTCCTGTCCAAGCAACTGCAGGATCAACATAAGGTCTAATCCAGTATGAGTCTTTTGATTGCGGCGACGAACCAAAATGTTTAGGAGATGCCCCGGTATATCTGCCGATAAAGCTTAAATAATATTTATCTTTTGAACCTTCCTTAGTAACAATATTTATTAAACCGGATCTAACATCACCATATTCTGCATTAAATCCGCCGGTTTGTATTTGAACTTTATCAACAGAAGTATAACTGATTCCGGTAAAGGGAGAATTATTTCTTTCATCCCTCAGAGTAATTCCATTAATCATAAAACCAGTTTGATTAGCTGAACCACCTCTGATTACCAGATTTTCTTCTACACCGGCTTGAAGCCCTATAACTTCACTAATACTTGTAACCGGAAGACTTTGAATTTGTTCAAAATCTAAATTTATTCTACTTGCCGAAACATCCTTTTGAACTATAGGTGTTTGTGCAACCACAATAACTTCTTCAGTCTCTATTGACTGTTCCTGCAAAGAGGCATCTATTACAGTAGTTTGATTAATATTGACTTCAACATCAAGAAAAGTTTTGGGAGAATATCCGATACTTGAAATTTTAACATTATATTGACCAGGAGAGACGTTAATAATAACATAATATCCCTCAGTATTAGTAGCAGCACCCATTGATGTTCCTTCAATTATAACGTTTGCACCAATGAGTGGTTCTCCACTTGTAGAATCATTTATAGTACCTGTAATTTTCCCGGTTTGTGCAGATGAAGGAATTATTAAAAGAAATATAATGAGCAGTGAAGAATGTAGCAATAGTCTCATATACAAACTCCTTTTTTTTGCAATACAGAATAAAAATCATAAAATCTTCAATTACTCAACAATTAACAATGATTAATATTTA
>Ga0154750_1065_pt3 | contig 12122 bp, 7 predicted proteins | sample Rifle2008BG16ft_FD_105758 | JGI IMG/M metagenome (GOLD analysis project Ga0154750, IMG submission 105758) | Ignavibacteria bacterium RBG_16_35_7 | reverse complement strand
CAAATAAGCAGGTATAAGCTATGAATAAATATTTATTGATAATTGTTATTACACTGCTTTTAGGGAATAAAAGTTTTTCACAAGTTTTTTCTGGTACAACTGCCGGGCAGTTTTTAAAAATTGAAGTAGGAGCCAAAGCAATTGCTATGGGAGGTGCATTCGTTTCTCAGGCTAATGATGCATCTGCTTTATATTGGAACCCTGGTAGTCTTTCCAAATTACAAAATAGCAGTGCAATGTTTACACACACATACTGGCTGGCGGATATCAATCACGATTTTGCAGGTATCGTTTTAAAAATTGGTGATCAGCATACAATCGGTTTTAGCTATACTTCTTTAACTATGGGCGATATGAAAGTTAGAACAGAAATTTATCCCGAGGGCACCGGTGAATTATTTACTGCAAGTGATTATTCTCTTGGTGTAAGTTATGGATTAAATCTAACGGAAGATTTTAGCATTGGTTTAACAGGCAAATACGTTGGAGAAAATATCTGGCATATGTCTGCTTCAACTATCGCTTTTGATTTTGGGTTACTTTATTACACCCCTATTAAAAACCTGCAATTGGGTATGAGTGTTTCGAACATTGGTGGTAAGATGAAATTTTCGGGCGAAGATAATTTTATTTATTACACTTATAATCCGGGTGAACATGGTAACAGCGATAAAATATATGCTGAATTAAAAATGGATGAGTGGGACTTACCCTTGATTTACCGGGTTGGATTATCATTTAAAGCGTTTGATACAGATATTCACGCTTTAACAATTAGTACAGACGCAATTCACCCTAATGATTATGATGAGAGTGTAAATATCGGCTGTGAGTATGGCTTTAGGGAAAGAGCTTTTTTGCGTGCAGGGTACAAATCATTGTTTATGACAGAAAGTATTGAAGGATTAACTGCCGGAATTGGTTTAATATATTTTCTTACAGATTATGTACCGATGAAAGCAGATTACGCCTATGCTGATTTTGGCCGGTTACAGTCAGTTCACCGGATTTCAGTAGAGATTGGATTTTAAATGAGCATAACTCCAAAAGGATATTGTAATGTCTTCTACAATTAAAGAGATTGCAAAAAAAGCAAAGGTTTCAATTGCTACAGTATCCAGAGTGCTCAACAATGATAAGAGGGTAACTGAGAAAACAAAAGATATTGTTCTCCGTATTTCAAAGGAACTTAATTACAAACCTAATATTCTTGCCAGGAATTTTGTAAAGAAAAAATCAAATGTTATAGGTTTAATCCTTCCCGAAATTTCAGATGAATTTTTCACTGAAATTATAAAAGGTGTGGATGAGGTGACTTATACCCATGGTTATTATACTATGGTTGCCAGTTCTCATAAATACAGAACCCTCGATGAATCGATTCTTACCTTTATGCAAAATGGAATTGTTGGTGGAATGATTCTTCTGGTATCTTCTCTGACCAATAATATTAAAGGAATACTCGACCAAAGTAAGATACCCATCGTTATGATTTCTGGTCATAATGAAACCGGGAAATATGATGCTGTTTCTATTGATAATTACCAGGGTGCTTTTGATATAACCGAATACCTGATTGTTAAAAAGGAATTTACAAAGATAGCTCACATTTCAGGACCTTTGGATAACGATGATGCTTTATTAAGAAAACGGGGTTTTTTGGATGCTTGTCGCAAACACAATTTAACTATTAATAATTCCTGGATTAAAAAAGGTGATTTTACAAGAGAGACTGGTGAAGCATCATTTAATGAATTTTTAAAAATGAAAACCATGCCCCAAATTATTTTCGCTGCTAATGATATGATGGCTCTTGGTTGTTATGATGCAGCAGCAAAAGCTGGAATTAAAATTCCTGATGATATAGGTATTGCAGGCTTTGATGACATTTTTGTTTCAAAATATTTATCTCCGGGTTTAACAACAGTGCGTGTACAAATTGAAGAGGTTGGAAAAACGGCTGCTGATATTTTAATGAAAAAGATCCATGGACGAAAGGATCATTCTCATCCTGTAGTCAGAATATCCGCTCAATTAGTTATAAGAGGTTCATGTTGAACAGTCAGACTGATATGAAAGAATATTTACTAACTGAAAATTATCATGTTGATAAGAAAAAGTTTGCTACGAAATATGGACATTTTACTAAGGATGGAAATGAGTATGTAATTAATACTTATAAAACTCCCAAGCCGTGGGTAAATGTTATTTCCAATGGGAATTATGGTCTTGTCATTTCACAGTCGGGAGGTGGATTTAGTTGGGAAACCCATTCTGAATTTAACAGATTAAACCGATGGCATCAGGATCTTGTTCTTGATAACTGGGGCAAATACTTTTATATAAAAAATAATGAAACAAATGAAATCTGGTCTCCAACCTGGATGCCTTCAAGAACAAAACTAACAAACTTTGAATGCAGGTTTGGTTTTGGGTATGCTCAATTCTTTTCTGAATATAAAAATGTTAAAATAAATCTTACAGTATTCATACCTTTGAATGAATCCCTTGAAACATGGAACTTCAAAGTTGAGAATAATACAGGTAAAGATTTAAACCTGTCATTCTTCTCATACTTTGAATGGTGCCTTGGTTCTTCGGCAGATCATCACAGAGAATTTCACAAAACTTTTATTGAAACTGATTTTGATTCTGAATTGAATGTAATGACTGCAGCAAAGCGTTTGTGGGAAATACCACTTGGAGATAGAGGACACTGGAATATTGAGTATCCTTATTTAGGATTTATTTCATCAAGTAAAAAGATAATTGATTATGAGGGCGATAAAGAAAAATTTATTGGGCAATATGGTTCTTTAGAAAAACCCTCAGGAGTTATTTCCGGAAAGCTTTCTAATAAAATTGGAAAATGGAACGATTCCATTGGTACCGTTAGAATAGATTGCAATCTTCCTGATAATTCTGCAGACTATTTTAGTTTTTTTATAGGGATATCTAAATCTAAATCTGATATATCTTCATCACTAAAGAAATTTCAACAGCAAGAAAAGGTTGATGAAGCGCTTATAGAAGTTAGTAACTCATGGCATAAGAGATTTGATTCGATGATAATTGATACTCCTGATGAGGGAATGAATATTCTTGTTAATAAATGGCTGAGGTATCAGGCTATTTCTGGAAGATTGTGGGGGAGAACTGCTTATTATCAACAGAGTGGTGCTTATGGCTTCAGAGATCAGCTACAGGACAGTTTAGTTTTCTTACCTATAGATCCTTCATTAACTGAAAAACAAATTCGTCTTCATGCTCAACATCAGAAAGAAGATGGAACTGTTCTTCACTGGTGGCACCCGATTACTGAAACAGGACTTGAAACTAAAATGACCGATGATCTTCTCTGGCTTCCATTCACCATAATTCAATATCTTGACGAAACAGACAATTATGAAATCCTTTCTATAAAAGAACCTTATTATGATAATCCTGATAAAAGAGATTCTCTTTTTAATCATTCTGTTGCAGCTATTGAAAGAGTTCTTGCGAGATTTAGTAAAAGAGGATTACCTTTAATTGGTGCCGGTGACTGGAATGATGGACTTAGTGCAGTTGGACTTGAGATGAAAGGGGAGTCAATCTGGTTGACCGAGTTTTTTTATTTAATCCTTAGAAAATTTTCTTCTGTTTGTGAAAGAGCAGGAGAACAAAAGCTCACAGAAAAATATTCATTCAAAGCTGATGAATTAAAAAAAGCTTTCGATAAATATGCCTGGGATGGAGAATGGTTTTTCAGAGCTACAAAAGATAACGGTGAAAAAATAGGAAGTAAGGAAAATGATGAAGGGAAAATTTTTCTAAATGCACAAACCTGGTCTGTTATAAGCGAAATAGCTGATCAACAAAAGCAGCGTGAAGCAATGGATGCAGTTACAAAACATCTCCTTAAAAAGAATGGTGCTTTGCTGCTTTATCCTGCTTATTCAAAACCTGATAAAATGATTGGGTATTTATCCCGTTACGCTCCCGGAAGAAGAGAAAACGGGGGAGTATATACTCATGCAGCAACGTGGGCAGTATGGGCTTATTCAAAATTAAAAATGGGTAAACTTGCTTATGAAGCTTATAAGAGATTGTCTCCGGTTTACAATGGACTCAATCCTGACGAATATATTGCCGAACCTTATGTAACACCTGGAAATATAGATGGTCCTGATTCCCCAGATTATGGAATGGGAGGATGGACATGGTATACAGGTTCAGCTTCCTGGTTTCAAAAGGTAATAGTTGAATTTATCCTTGGGGTTCGTGCTACACAAGATGGTTTGCTTATTGATCCTTGTATTCCTGACCATTGGAAAAAATTTAGCATAAAAAGAAAATTTCGCGGTACAATATATCATATAGAGTTTAAAAATTTGAATGGTAATAAAGGAGTCCCAATTATCAAAGTAAATGGGGAACCTATTGAAGGAAATGTCTTAAATCTTTTAGGCAAGACAAATGCTGATGTAGAAGTTATTATATAAGAAATTAATAAATTTTATTGGAGTTACATAATGAAAAGAATAATTATATTATCGTTGTTTACTATTTTGCTAACCCAAGGATTGGTTAAGGCACAGGGTCCCTATATATTTTTTAGTGATAGCCCCGATAATACGTTTTACGATTGGAGTTGGGGATTTGTAAATACACCTAGTTTGCTTGAACGAGTCGGTGAAAAATTTCCGGTTGATACAGATCATCATTATTCCGGTTTGAACAGCTTGCGTCTTCACTGGACATCTAACCCTGCGGGCGATTGGGGTATAGCTGTCGCCGCAATTGGAACCCCCTGGCCAACCTGGGATGTTACGATTATGGATTCCATACAACTCTGGCTTTATTCTGAAATGCCGTTGGAAAAAGTGAAACTTCCGGCGATGTATCTGGAAGATAATACAAATACCAAATCAACACATCAAAAAATATCTGACTATACAGCGGATATTCAGCAGAATGTTTGGACAAAAATTTCACTTCCCATAGATATTTTTATTAATACTTCTCCAAATGTGAATTTTACTATCATTAAAACAATTTTCTTCGGACAGGATAATTCTGATGCTGAAGAACACACAGTTTTTCTGGATGAAATCAGGATAATTTCGAATTCAGCAATTATCGATACTATCCCTCCGGCAACACCAACAGGTTTATTGGCAAAAGGATTTGACAGACACATCGATTTGAAATGGACGCCGAATACTGAACCAGATCTTGAAGGTTATAATATTTATAAGGAAGAATCAGGTAATTTTAATTTAGTTGGTACAGTTTCTAATGATGACAGGTATTTCACAGACTTCATTGGACAGTCTGGTATCAATGCTACATACAGGATAAGTGCCTTCGATAACAATCAGAATGAATCGGGTTTTTCGACCACAGAAAGTGCATCTACTCATGAACTTAATGATGAAGAACTATTGGATATGGTGCAGGAATCCACCTTTAGATATTTTTGGGATTATGCTCACCCGGTATCAGGTCTGACACGTGAAAGAACCGGATCGGGGAATACTGTTACTATTGGAGGATCAGGTTTTGGGATAATGGCGATACTTGTTGGTATTGAAAGAGGTTTTATAACCAGACAAGAGGGGACTCAGCGAATGCTTCAGATCTTAGGCTTCCTGACAACAACAGCTGATCGTTTTCATGGTGCATTTTCTCATTGGCTTAGTGGCGAGACTGGTAACGTAATTCCATTCAGTCAGTTCGATGATGGAGGCGATCTTGTCGAAACCGCTTTTATGATACAGGGCTTATTGACCGCAAAACAATACTTTAATCAGAACAACACAACCGAAAATGCAATCCGGGTTTATATAAACCAAATTTGGGAATCAGTCGAATGGGATTGGTACCGACAAGATCCTCCGACCAATTATCTTTACTGGCACTGGTCACCTAATTTTGGTTGGCAAATGAATTTTAAACTCATTGGTTATAATGAAACAATGATAACATATCTGCTTGCAATTGCATCTCCAACTCACGGAGTTCCTTCAAGCCTTTACTCTGATGGCTGGGCAAGTAGTTCTTCTTATGTTAACGGAGGAACGTTCTACGGATATCCTCTTGAAGTCGGCTGGAATTATGGTGGTCCGCTTTTCTTTGCACATTACTCATTTCTTGGGTTTGATCCGCGGAATAAGAAAGATGCATATGCAAACTACTTTTTTAATAACAAAAATCATACACTTATAAACAGAGCATACTGTATTGATAATCCCGGAAGTTTTGCAGGTTATTCTGATAATACCTGGGGTTTAACTGCCTCAGATGATCCTTTCGGGTATAGTGCACATGAACCATTTAATAATGATAACGGTACTATTACACCAACTGCTGCGCTATCGTCAATGCCTTACACCCCTGTAGAGTCAATGGAAGTTTTGAAGAATCTTTACAGGAATTACGGTGAGAACCTATGGGGAACATACGGATTCAAGGATGCATTCAATCCACAGCAAAACTGGACGGCAACAAGTTACCTGGCGATTGATCAAGGACCTATTATTGTGATGATTGAAAATTTTCGCACGAAGTTGCTTTGGAACAAATTTATGGCTAATCCTGAAATTCAGCCGATGCTTGACTCAATTGGTTTTGTTCCTGATTTTACAGATATACCCGGTGAAACTAAAATTCCACTTAGGTTTGAATTGAAGAATAATTACCCTAATCCATTTAATCCTGTAACGAATATCGAATTTCGGATTGCAGATTTCGGATTAGTTACATTAAAGATTTATGATGTGTTAGGCAATGAAATTGCAACACTTTTTAATGAAGAAAAAACTGCTGGTGAATACAAAATAACATTTGATGCAAGCAATCTATCAAGCGGAATATACCTTTATGTTTTAAATGCCGGAGGGAAAAGATTTAGTAAAAAAATGTGTTTGATTAAATAATAGAAGGAACAAGCCAGCCATCGTTCGAGAAATTTTTCTAGATATTTTTGAGATACCGAAGTACTACAGGATGTCTGAACTGCAGGGAATTACAAATATTAGAATGAAACAATTCTTATTGGTAAAATGATTTTAAATAAATAATAGTGTAATGATGAAAAAAACTCTTGTCATTCTTTTTTTTATCACAACACAATTTTCATTTGCTCAATATGTACCTACACAAGAGGAAGTAAAATTTCTCGATACACTTCAATACCGTTCATTCCTTTTCTTTATAAATGAAATAAATCCCAACAATGGTTTAGTAAAAGATCGCACAACAAAGGAATCTGCTGCTTCAATAGCTGCTGTAGGATGGGGTGTTGTAGCTTGGGCAATTGGTGCAGAACATAACTGGATAACTCGTGAAAAAGCTGCAGAATTAACATTAAATCTTCTGCGTTTTCTCTTTAACTCAGAACAAAGTTCCAAACCTGACGCTACAGGTTATAATGGCTTCTACTATCATTTCCTTAATATGCAAACAGGAAAGCGTGAATGGAACTGTGAACTTTCTACAATTGATACTGCATGGCTTCTGGCAGGAATTCGTTTTGCCGTTCAATATTATGACCGTGATAATGATGTTGAAAAAGAAATTCGTGATCTTGGAGATAAAGTAACAAACAGGGTTAATTGGGATTGGACAATAATAAAAAAATCCAAACACAAAGGTCATGAAGGATTAGTTGCAATGGGTTATAAGCCCGAAGAAGGATTGGGAGACTATGGATGGTTTGGTTATACGGAAGCACTATATCTTTATATTCTTGCTGCGGGAACAAATCTCAGCGAACCTCAGAAAGCATATGATCAATGGCTATCAGGCTACCATTGGAAAGAGTCTTATGAAGGTCTCGGACATGTAATTTTTCCCCCTCTTTTTGGTCATCAGCTTTCACATATGTTTATTGATTTCAGAGGATTAACAGATAAATATTTAAAAGAAAAGGGAATAGACTATTTTGAAAACTCTAGAAGAGCAACATTAACAAACAGGATGTATTGTATTCAAAATCCTAAAGGATGGGTAGGTTATGATTCTCTAACCTGGGGAATAAGTGCTTGTGACGGTCCTGGAGATTTCACTAAAGATGGAAAAAGATTTTATGGATATGGAGGCAGAGGTGCCAGTGGTCCTGATGATAACTTTGATGATGGGACAATAACACCTGAAGCTGCAAGCGGATCAATTCCTTTTGCACCCGAGATTTGCATTCCAACATTAAAGAATTTATATGACAAATATGGAGAAAAAGGTTTATGGGGTAAGTACGGATTTAAAGATGCTTTTAATCTTACTGCAGATTGGTACGATAAAGATTATTTAGGATTAGATGAAGGTCCAATAGTAATTATGATTGAAAATTACAGATCCGGGCTGGTTTGGAATTATTCAATGAAGGATCCTGTAATCAAAAAAGGATTAAAAAGATTAGGTTTTACCAAATTGCAAAATGAATAATTGTAATATTAAAAACATCAACAATAACTAATTGTAGAATTTATGTTAATAAAAAACCTCACAGCTGTTTTTTATCTGTTTACTTTTATCCTGTTCAGGTTTTCTCCTGCTCTTATTGCCCAGGAAAACTATGAAACAAAAATTGAAGAGTTTATATCTAAAATGACTTTGGATGAAAAAATAGGCCAGCTTATACAGAGAATTGGAGTGAATGAAGAGATAGAAAAGTCGATAAGAGAAGGTAAAGTTGGATCCCTTTTATTTGGTATCCATAGTCCTGAGGAAGCAAATCGGGTTCAAAAAATTGCCGTTGAAGAAACACGGCTTGGCATTCCTTTGCTTTTTGCAAATGACGTTATCCATGGTTATCAAACTATTTTTCCTATTCCGCTAGCAGAAGCATCAAGCTGGAATCCTGAGTTGATAAAAAAAGCATGTGAAATTGCAGCTTTCGAAGCTGCCTCTGACGGAACGAACTGGACTTTTGCCCCAATGGTTGACATTGTCCGGGATCCGAGATGGGGAAGAATTATGGAAGGTTCTGGTGAAGATCCTTTTCTTGGCAGTATAATTTCTTCAGCAAGAGTTAAAGGTTTCCAGGGGGACGGTCCCGCAAACGGGACAGGTCTTAAAGATAAAACAAAAATTGCAGCCTGCTCAAAACACTATGTTGCTTATGGAGGTGCTGAAGGAGGGAGGGATTACAATACTGTAGATATTTCTGAAAGAACTTTACATGAAGTTTATTTGCCTCCTTTTCATTCGGCGGTAAATAGTGGTGTCGCATCAATTATGAGTGCTTTTAATGACTTGAACGGAATTCCGGCTTCAGGGAATTATTTTACTTTGACGGAAATTTTAAGAAACGAATGGAAATGGGATGGAGTTGTAATCAGCGATTGGAACTCAATTGGTGAACTTGTTAAACACCGTTTTGCAAAAGATAAAAATGATGCTGCACTAAAAGGGTTTACCGCAGGTGTTGATATTGATATGGCGGGAGATACAATTGATGGCAATATTTACTCTCCCAATCTTAAAAATCTTGTTGAACAAGGATTGATAACCGTAGAACAGATTAATAAATCTGTTCGTAATGTATTAAGAATGAAATTCAAATTGGGTTTATTTGAAAACCCTTACACCGATATTGAATTCTTCAAAAAAAATAATCTTGAAAAAAGTTATAAAGATAGCATTGCCTTACAACTTGCAAAGGAATCAATTGTTCTTTTGAAGAATGAAAACAATTTACTTCCCCTCAAAAAAGAGATTAAATCTATTGCTTTAATCGGACCTCTGGCAGATAATCCCGAAGATGTGATGGGCGTGTGGTCTGCTGCCGGTAAACCTGACGATGTTATAACAGTTCTGAAAGGAATTGAAAATCTAATTGGTGACAACACAAAAATAAATTATGTGAAAGGATGCAACATTAATGATAATGATACTTCAGGTTTTAATGATGCGATTCAATCAGCCGAAAACTCCGATGTGGTAATTCTTGTTGTAGGTGAAGAAAGAGAGATGAGTGGGGAAGCAGCAAGTAAAACTGATCTGAATATCCCCGGTATTCAGGAAGAATTAATTAAAAGAATTTATGAAACAGGAAAACCTGTAGTTGTAGTTTTAATGAGCGGAAGACCACTAACAATTAATTGGGTTTCTGAAAATATTTCTGCTGTTATTGAAGCCTGGTTTTTAGGGGATCAAACAGGGAATGCAATTGCTGAGGTTTTGTTTGGAGATTACAATCCTTCCGGGAAATTGCCAGTTACTTTTCCAAGATCAACAGGACAGATTCCGATCTATTATTATCAGAAAAGCACAGGTCGTCCTTTTATAGATAAAGAAAAATATACCTCCCGATATCTGGATTCACCCAACTCTCCTCTTTATCCGTTTGGATATGGTTTAAGTTATACATCCTTCAGTTATAAAAATATAAAAGTAGATAAAAACAGAATTGATAAAGATGATTTTGTCATTGTTTCGGCTGATGTTTCTAACACCGGGAAATTTGAGGGAGAGGAAGTTGTTCAGCTTTATATTCAGGATGAGGTTTCAAGTGTTACAAGACCAGTTAAGGAGTTAAAGGGATTTCAAAAAATAAAATTAAAACCAGGTGAGACAAAAACTATAAATTTTAAATTAATTCCCTATATGCTCTCTTTTCTTGATAAAGATATGAAACGTGTTATTGAACCCGGCAAATTTAATGTTATGATAGGTGGAAATTCAATTGATTTAATCTCTACATCATTTGAGGTAATTGAATAAATAATGAAGTTAATTAAATGACATCATTAACTAATTAAAAGTATTATTTATGGGACTCAACATCAGCACAGTAGATCTTTTAATAATTCTGATCTACTTAGTCATTGTTCTGTATATAGGATTTTATTTCAGAAAAAGAGTCAGCTTCAGTTCTGCTTGTATTTATTCTTTTCCTATTGTGGCTTATTTTCAGATAGAATCTAAATGAAACTTAATTCCCGAAACAGTTCGAATGTTTTTTCATCAAAACTAATTCTATTAGCATTTTTTCTTTTTAATCAAGTTCTTTTTTCACAAGAGAAGATATTAGAATCTTTTGATTCAGCATTTGCATTATCGGAATGGAAAATCTACAAAGCTGATGGTGTTGAAGCAGAAGTTTCAATTGCTGAAGGGTATTCAGGCAAGGGAATTAAATTCGATTATGATTTTACTAAAGGAACGGGTTATGGTGGCATTCAAAAAATAATTGCTTTAGATCTTCCTGAAAATTTTCAATTTACATTCTATCTTAAAGCACAATCGCCTGCAAACAATTTTGAGTTTAAGCTTATTGACAGTACAGGGCAAAATGTTTGGTGGGTCAATGACCGGAATTATACCTTCCCGACTGAATGGACAAAAATAAAAATCAAGAAACGACATATAAATTTTGCCTGGGGACCAACTGAAGATAAAACTATAGAAAGAATTGACAGGCTTGAATTTACAATTGCTTCTTTTGTTGGCGGAAAAGGAACAGTTTACATTGATGAACTGAAGTTTGAACCTCTCCCACCGGAAGATAATTCACCTATTGAGCCTATAGCTTCAACATCATCGGAATTAAATAAAGATTTTTTAATTAAAAATATAAATGATGGAAATCCAGATACGGAATGGAAAAGCAATGAAGTAGAAAACCAAAATATTATTCTCGATCTGACAAAGAGAAGAGAATTTGGCGGGATAGTGATTGACTGGGACAAAGTAGATTATGCAACAGATTTTGATGTTTACCTTTCACTAGATAATAAAGAATGGGAAAAGATTTATTCTGTAAGAAGTGCAAAGGGCAATAAAAGTTATATAAGATTAAAAGAAGAAGATGCTTTGAAGATCAAAGTAGAACTATTAAATAGCAGCAGAGGAAAAGGTTACGGTATTAAAGAAATAAGTGTTAAGAACATTGATTACTCTTCAGATATAAACAGGTTTTTTATATACATAGCTAAAGATAATCCCCGCGGATATTTCCCAAGATATTTTAATGAAGAAGGAACTTTCTGGACAGTTGTTGGAGTTAACAACGATGTTAAAGAAGCATTGATAAATGAGGATGGAATGGTTGAAGTTGAGAAAGGTGGTTTTTCAATTGAGCCTTTCTTTTCTGTTGATGGAAGGTTTGTTACATGGAATGATGTTGATGAACACCA
>Ga0154750_1207_pt1 | contig 12582 bp, 12 predicted proteins | sample Rifle2008BG16ft_FD_105758 | JGI IMG/M metagenome (GOLD analysis project Ga0154750, IMG submission 105758) | Ignavibacteria bacterium RBG_16_35_7 | reverse complement strand
CTCTAATAACGAAAATGGTTTTAAGATTGAAAGAAAAGTTGTCTCGGCAAATTTTATTCTGCTCAATACTGTCGATGCTAATGTAACCACCTACACAGATAACTCAGTTTTAGATACAGAAATGTATTCGTATCGTGTCTATGCTTACAATGCAACAGATTTATCTGGTTACAGCAATACGGCTTCGGTAGTAACTGAAATACCAATTGAGCTAAACGCAATTCCAGAAAAATTTCAATTGATGCAGAACTATCCCAATCCGTTTAATCCAAGCACTAAAATAACGTATGCCATTCAAACCCCTCCTTCTCCGCCTTATGCGGACTCCCCTTTGGCAAAGGGGAGGAACGAGGTGGGGTTCGTTTCTCTAAAAGTTTATGATGTTCTCGGAAATGAAGTAGCAACATTAGCAAACGAAGAAAAACCAGCAGGATTTTATGAGGTGACGTGGGACTCTGCCAACTCTCCGAGTGGTGTATATTTTTACAAAATGCAAGTTTATTCCTCGAATAACAGAGCTGAAGATCCTTCGTCAAGCTCAGGACTAGTTTATGCTGAAACGAAGAAGATGATCCTCCTCCGTTAGCACGCCCACCTTCGCTTAAGCTACGTTGGACAATTTGGCGGACAGGTTTTGCTGAGGTGAAAAATAACATCTCACTGTTCTCCACAAAGTTATTTTATAAATTTGCCCGTGAATTGTTGACTATATGAATAATTATTTGCAATTTTCATTTAGGTTTTAATATCTACTCCGAGGGAGCAAGAAGCCGGAGTTAATTTACAGATACCTGCAGATCCAACACACAGAATACTCTCCCGAAGCGGACCGCTGAAATAAATTAATTTATTTAAAAATTTTTACACAGGAGACCTGCTATGAAAACATTTTATTTGACCACAATGATTTCTGTATTCCTGTTACTCTGTACAAATGGAATACAAGCACAAACCGTACAAACGCAACTAAACCAGTTTGAGTTGATGAAACAGTTCTTGGGCACTTGGAAGTGCGAATTAGGTGAAGACACAACTTATTTTAAATTTTCAACTATCATTGTGGAAAATAAATCTTTTGGAGATGGTGGAATTGAAGGATATCAAAAGATACTTCAAAAGGATAAGATTTTATCTGAACAGAAGCATGTGATGGGGTATGATAAAAAAAGTGATAAAATAATAGGTGCGAGTATTAAGAAAGATAATCCAGAAATTTCTCTTACGGTATCTTGGTTTACATCGAGTAACACATGCGAAAGAATTCCATTTGAGTATATTTCCAATCCTGAACAAGCTACTCCAATATTCATATATGAATTCAAATCCACCGATTCGATGATAGGAACTGTTATAGAAAACAAAAAAACAGTTGGAACTTTTAAATGGTTTAGAATAAAAAAATAAAAAGAAATATGAAAACCTAATATTTGTAGTAAGATGGATAATAAATATTATTCATACAAATAATTTATTTATGGAGGTAAAAATGAAAGCCATATCAATTTCTATTATTACTGTGTTTTTGATTACACTACTTGGTTGTGCTCCAAAGAAAAGCACACCATTGGTGGGTGCCTGGCAAGTTGTTAGTTGGGAACGAATTGCCGGAGATACTTTAGCTTGGAAATTTCCAGGTAAGGATACAGGAAGTGATATTATAATTTGGTCAGAAAAATATGTTCTTTCTGTCGGTCGCTTTAAACACGATACAACTTATATAAACAATTCTGTTGGAGGAAGCTATACACTTGAGGGAACTCGATATGAAGAGACTCTTATATATTTTCCCGACAGCACCCAAATAGGTAAGAAGGTAGTAATATTAACAGAATTCAAGAATGATACTTTGATTAGAACATATCCAGTTAAAGAGAATGGTCAAATAGATAAAAGTAATTATCTTAAGGAAAAACTCGTAAGATTAGATTAGGTTATTAATATTCGTTCAACAAAAAATAAGGAGAACACAATGTTTATTAGATTGCTCTTGACGCTCTTAGCCTGCGCGTGCATCTTTCTCACCGGATGCACTCAGACATCGCCCGTCGACACTCGCGCTGATGCAGACGCAATACGCAACATCGAAACTCAGTGGGCAGCTGCAGCTAAGGCAAGGGATATTGACAAGATAGTCAGTTTATATTCGCCTGATATTGTACTCATGGATGCAAACGTCCCACTAAGCGTTGGCCATAATGCTCTTAGCAAAGCGTATGAATCATGGCTTACTGACACTCATATTTCTAAAACCCTCTTGGATGAAATTGACGCTGTTGAGGTCTCATCCTCCGGCGACCTCGCATATGCCCGCGGCACCAGCCGCTTCCGGCAGAATACTCCAAAGGGTATTGTTGATGAGATGAACAAATGGGTCAGTATCTACAAGAAGATAGATGGAAAATGGAGGATCATCGTAGACATCAGCAACAGCGATAAGCCATTGCCGGCTTTATAGACTGAAGCATATGGTCGGCTCGCAGCCTCAGATAATGAGGCGCCTATTAATATTCGTTCAAAAAAAAAGGAGAATACTATGTTTGCCAGATTTTTCTTAACGCTTTTAGCCTGCGCGTGTATCTTTCTCATCGGATGTACTCAAACACCGCCCGTTGACACTCGCGTTGATGCAGACGCAATACGCAACATCGAAGACCAGTGGGGGATAGCTAATAAGGCAAAAGATATCAATACGGTCGTAAGCATTTTTGCGCCAGACGCTGTCGTAATGGAACCAAACAAACCAATTACTGTTGGTTTAGATGCCATCCGGAAATCATGGGAATTATGGTTTTCTGATACCACTTATCTTCATAACACATATACACAGACGATTGATAATATTGAAGTTTCAGCTTCTGGAGACCTCGGATACGCCAGAGGAACTACTCATTACAGCTTAAAAACACCAAATGGGACTGTCAAATATGATGACAAATTTATTGATATCTATAAGAAGATAGACGGAAAATGGAAGTGCATTGTAGGCATTTGGAACAGTGACAGATCTCTGCCGGCTCAATAGCCCGAAGCACATTGATAGAATACAAGTTTATCCCGCTTACAGCGGGGCTGGTAATCCCGAATCAAGTTCGGGACAGGTTTTTATTGATACAAAAAAGATGAGACTTTTAAAATAATTAAGTAACGAATAATTCAATAAATATTAATAAAGAGATCTGTAAAATGAATACTATATCAGAATCACCTGAGCATGACAATAGTAAAAAAATGCCAGTTATTGTAGGCATGTTGGGTATAATAATGATCGTACTTTCTTTCATCATAGGTATCGCAGATAATCTACCAGGAATACTTTTGCTGCTCATCGGTTCATTCATACTTTTGTATGCTTTTCTTTATCGTTTAGGTGGGACGAGAAACCTAAGTACCTCTAAAAAATTATTGTATTGGGCTCCCAGAGTACTTTGTATTGTATTTTTAGTTTTGACTAGTCTTTTCGCTTTAGATGTTTTTGAAGAATCGAAAAGTATTGGAGAAATTATATTAAATCTTCTTATGCATTTGATTCCCACATTTATTCTTATAGTTATACTAGTAATTACTTGGAAAAGAGAATGGATTGGTGGAATACTGTTCATCGCATTTGGGTTCTTGTATATAATAAATATGTGGGGCAAGTTTCCGTTGGCAACTTATATTGTAATCGCTGGACCTCTTTTCATAATCGGAATATTATTCCTTCTTAATTGGAAGTACAGGGCGGATTTGAGGCCAAGTGGAAAAGAGTGATATTTTATTGATACGAAGAAGATGATACTTTTAAAATAAATTCGAGTTAAATAAGTTCTACTCCGTGTGAGTATTACTGTTACATCACGCCGACAATACTCTCCCGAAGCAGAAATGTTATAACTAAATATTTCTAATTCAAAGGAGGCGTTATGAAAAAGTTACTTGTGTTTTTCATTTTTTTACTTCTCTTATTTTTCATTACATCCTGCCAACAGCAAAAATCCCACGATGAACTAAATGCCGCAGTTGAAAAGTATCTTTACGTTTGGAATGGAGGAAGTCTTGATTCTCTCGATGCAATAACTTCCGAAAATTTTCAATTGCGCATCAATCCGACTTTTGAAGCAATGACTGGAAGGGATAAGCTTAAAGAATCTATTTCAAGGACACGATCTGTTTTTCCTGATTTTAAAGTGAAAGAAAACGAGAAGATTATTTTAGGTGATACAGCATTAGTTCTCCGTTGGGAAATAAGCGGTACATACCAAAATCCACAAGACACATCGAAATATGGCAGGAAGACAGAGGCGAACGGTTTCAGCGTAATATTTTTTAATGATGGAATTCTCACTGGCGAGTGGATTGGTTACAGTGATTTAATATGGTACGAAAAACTTGGTTATAAACATAACACAGGTAAAAAATAATAAAGGAATCAAAATGAATTTTTTCAAAAACCTCATGAGTTACAGAGCAGGCGTTCTTGACATCGGCTTCACTAAAATTGCAGTATTTGCCGGAGCGCTATTCATTGCTAAGGTGTGGGACGGAATACTCGGCTTAGAATGGTATTGGTATCTGCTCATTTGCATAATCGCAGCAATTAAACCAATGATAACTTTTTTTAACGGCATGAAGTCGGTAGAAAATAAATAAATAAGTTCTACTCCGCGCGAGTATTACTATACTCTCCCGAAGCAGACTGCTGATAAGAAATATTTCTTAAATATAACAACAGTATAAAAGGAGTTACAAATGAAAACCTTAAAATCATTCTTTCAGTTTTTTACTGTTAACCCAGGAGGCATTTTGAAAAGACATTTTTACGTTATTATAAGAAAACTGCGCTTTTCGGATAACAATCCTTCTATTAGGGAAGATTTCTCGTTGAAGATGAAACTGAAAAGCCCAATGTTGGTTGTAATTTGCTTCCTGTTATGCACAGTGTTAGTGCACGCCCAGACCCCGTTCGAAAAATACTTTCCTGATACCGGACCTTCTGTAAGCGTGCAACCGATACCTTCGGGTGGATACATCGGTGTAGTAAATTTTTGGCTTAATGGTAAATTCTGGCTGTTCAGAATGAATGAACAGGGCGATACCCTCTGGACGAAAACATTCCAAAGAGGTTGGGAAGTAAATAATAGATGGGCTATCCGCGTGGCTGTTGCCACTGATGGTGGTTTTTTCATTCTTTGTGGTAACAGTATGCTTGCTTATTCATGCGATTTTAATTCAGTAATGAAAACTGACGCCCAAGGCGATTCGATTTGGAGCGTTATTATCAGTAGTACAGAATTGTGGAGTGGTGCAGGATTTGAAGATCTCATAGCCACTCCTCTCGATGGTGGTTGCGTCGCTGTTGGACACGGTTCAGCTGGCGGTAACCCCCGGATTTTGAAAATAAGTTCTGCTGGAGCAATATCCTGGGAAAAGGTTATTAAAGCAGTTGCATATACTAGTTTCAATAGCGTCTGTCTGACTTCTGATAGTGGATATATCGCTACAGGTCTTAATCATAATAATAGTACTGGTATTAATAATCTTCTGGTTGCGAAATTCAATAGTAACGGCGATTCTCTTTGGTATAAGACATTTTTTTCTGGCCTCTTTGACTCTGGTGATAGCATAAAGGCGGAAGGTTTTTCTGCGGCACCAACATTAGATGGTGGTTGTATGCTCGCTGGTTACGTGACCGAACCTGGAATTTATGGTTCTTATGCCTTGCTGATGCGGTTAAACGCTTCCGGAGACACGCTGTGGACAAAAAGATATTTTCATCCCGATAATATATGGCAGACTAATGTAGCCTATAAACTGGTAAAACTTCCTTTCAACGAGTACTTAATGTATATCATTGGTAAAAGAAATGATGGATGGCACGAGGAAGGAATTCTTCTCAAACTCGATCTATCCGGAGATTCGCTTTGGTCTCAAGTTGGTTATGATTACCGTATAATGATGAACACCGTAGATGAGCAGGGCGGAATCTTGTTCACCGGATATGTGACGGCAGATATCGCGGTATTCATCAGAACGACTAAGGGTGGTCTTTACGCATCGCCAAAACTTAGTTTTCCTTTTAACAACTCAGTTAACGTGATTCTCAATCCGAGTCTTGTCTGGGGAAGTCCCCATTTTGTGAACTCCTCTAGTGTCCAGGTAGCCACAGACAGTGCTTTTACGAACATCGTATTTGATAGCACAAATGTAACCGCGAATACATTGCAGGTTACACAACTTTCCCCCATCACAAAATATTTTTGGCGTGTGCAGTCATTTGGTAAAGAAGGAGGACCTACGCTATGGAGTGAGGTGTGGAATTTCACAACGCAAGTGTCAGTATCTGTTGAGGATAACAGTGATATGCCCGCGTCATTTTCTCTCGAACAGAATTATCCTAATCCATTCAACCCCACAAGCACAATAACGTACGCTATTCCCCTCTTGGGAGGGGACGAAAGGGGTGGGTTAGTTACTTTAAAAGTCTTTGACTTACTTGGAAATGAAATATCAACACTTGTTAATGAAAAAAAAGAAGCCGGTTATCACAAAATAGATTTTAATGGAAGTGATTTACCAAGTGGAGTTTATTTCTATCGGATACAAGCTGGTGATTTTGTTGATACAAAAAAAATGTTGCTGTTGAAGTAACCTGAGTGAGATTAAGAATGTTCACTAAAAATTTGCTTAATAATTTTTATCAACTTTCCTTTTTCTTCTTGGAATATGATAAATAAAAAAAGAGGTATTAAAATGCAGATAATCTTAAACTCTGTATTCATTTTCGCATCTACAATTTTTATTAGTGCCCAATCATTATATCTAAACAAAAATAATGGTTCCATCGAAAGATTTTTTCCGGGCCAAGGTGATAATATTTTATTTTCAAAAAAAATAACCGATGGATTGCCTTGTCCTGGTTTACCAACAGTAACTTATGAGGGAAAAACTTACAATACAGTTCAAATAGGTGACCAATGCTGGTTAAAAGAAAACCTTGATGTTGGTGAAATGATTATCGGTAATCCTGTAAACAATGGGATTATAGAAAAGTGGTGTTATGATGATGATCCCAACAACTGTGATACTTATGGCGGTTTATATTATTGGTGGGAAGCAGTACAATATGATACAACTTCAGGAACTCGAGGTTGTTGTCCTGAGGGATGGCATATTCCTACATTAGCAGAATTTGAAACATTAAAAAATTATTTAAACAATGATGGAAATGCATTAAAAGCAGAAGGACAGGGAACTGGTGATGGTGCTGGTACAAATACAACTGGTTTTTCAGCTTTGTTAGGGGGTATAAACTATAATTTTACTTATTATGATTATTTGGGCTTAGGTGAAGAAGGAAATTTTTGGAGTTCCAGTTCTTTCATAGGTAGTCAGAATGGATGGAATTATGTCTATTACATGATCCTTGGTTCTACATCGAAGGATATTATTTTTGATTTTTACTATGACTACTTTGGTATGAGTGTTCGTTGCATAAAGAATGGTAAAAAAATTACATCACCTAAAGCTGGCGACAAATGGATGTCCGGAGAGATTGATACTATAAAGTGGGAAGGCGGAGAGGTTGATTCATTGGTTGATATTGAATATAGCACTGATGGTGGTTCAACATGGCCTGGATTTATTGGCAATTTCATTCCTGCAGATACTGGTAAATGGAGTTGGAAAATTCCTGAAGATTTAATTGGGCGTAAATCTTTGTTAAGAATAAAATATCATACCAGTGATGAGATTTTTGCAGTGAGTGATACGTTTAAAATTAAGCCGTACATTATTACCCGTGTCGATCAAAATGGGGAATATGTTAAATATGATATTAACGTCTATCGTTGGGGATTTGGTAATATTCAGAATGATATGTGGCCGGAAAATTGGTATAAACAGTTTGATTATACAGGAATCGATCCAATAACAAACCAGCAATATTCACTTTGGCAAGGGGATAGTGTTTTTAGCAAAGCAAAAAGTGAAGATTTTGTTGATTGGATGTCTATTGTTAATGCCTATGGTGAAAATGCTTGTTACTTTTATAAAAGCTGGGGTATCTATATGCCATCAGCATTACTCAAATGGAAAGAATTTAGAAAAAATTGGATAGGATCCTGTTTCGGTATTGCAGGTACAAACGAACTGGCATTTGAAAGAAGAGATGAATTTTTAAACAAATACCCTGCATTTCCAAAGTTTCAGAATCCAGTTGATGTAAAATCTGATACATCTGTAATAAAAACAATCACTGAAATTCATGCACATGTTTATGGTGACCCAACAAGACGGTTGCACATAGAAAATTGGTTAAGCAAAACTCCAAATCAAACACTTAATGAACTTAAGGATATATTAAAAGAAGATAATACAATTACAAGATCGCTTACATTTTGGGAAAATAACGGATCTGGGGGGCATACCGTAACACCGTATAAAGTAAACAAAGTTTCGAAAAATATTTGGGGTATCTCGATATATGACAATGAGTATTCTAACGATTTAACTGCCTCAATTCAAATTAATATGACTGAAAATAGTGGAAATGGTAATTGGAATTATTCGAATTTTCCAAATTGGGGTGGTCCCGAGAAACTAATATTAGAACCTCCGGCAGCAACATATTTGGATAAACCGATATTCCTAAAAAATGCCGCTCACAAATCACCATTTTTAATAGATGAGGATGAGATTAATTTTTATCCTACTTATGACACAGATGTGGAAATAATTGATAAACTTGGAAATGTTACCGAGTATAAATCCGGTAAAATTGAAAATAAAATTCCAGGTGCAGTTCCATTGATATTGCCAACTGGTAACGAATCACCACCATATTGTTATTATTTACCTAAAAATGATTATGCAATAATTATAAATAACTCATCTTCTAGTTCAGTAAGTGAGTATTTAGACAATGGGAATAAATCATATTTATTTGAACGTGGTGGGGTAACACAAACCCAATCTGATAATTTATACTTTAATGAAGGATTCTCAGTATCTAATCATGATCCAGAGCTGAAAAATATAAAGTTGCTAAATCTCATTATTGACACAACAGCTTCAGCAGAAAAACTGTTTATACTAAGATCACTTGATATGGCACAGAATGATTCTGTAAAGATTGTTAACCAAGAGAACACTAATCTTGATCTAATATCACATGGTTCACAGAAAAACTACCAGATAGAGTTGGAATTTGCATCTGAAGTTACCTTATCTAGATTTGTTAATGACAATATTAATTTATCAGCAAATACTACGCATAAAATTGTTCCAAACTGGGGAGATTTTGCAGACTTAACATTGACTATTTATGTGGATGAAGGAAACAACGGATCAATAGATAACACATTAATTGTACAGAACCAGGTAACGAATATAAATCAAGATCAAGGATCACTATTTCCAACCGAGTATAAACTTGAGCAGAATTATCCCAATCCGTTCAATCCAACAACGACAATAGGATTTGGAATAATGGAGAAAGGGAATGTAAGAATGTCTGTTCTAAATATACTTGGAGAAGAGATAAAAGTTTTATTAAACGAAGAAAAGGAAGCTGGCCATCACTCAATAGATTTTAATGGAAGTGATCTTCCGAGCGGAGTTTATTTCTACCAATTGCGCGCCGGAAATTTTATCGATACAAAAAAGATGTTACTTTTAAAATAATTTTACATAAGTGTCATTAGGAGTTTTTGATCTCAATTAAAATAATTGCTTATATCCACAAGCGCAGGAACTAATCTTGCACTTCATAAACTCAAAATAATAATCAAAGAGGTGTATCATGAAACATGTATCCATTATTTTCAGCATTACTGTTATGATGATAATCATGGGCTGCCAAAAGGCAGTGGACATTGCAGCCGAGAAGTCAGCAATCCAGACTATCCTAGATAGTTACATAATAAGTATTGAGAAAGAAGACATTGAACTTTATGGAAAAATCTTCGTTCACGATCCGGATATGGTGAATTTTGGTACTGGTGCTAACGAACGCATAGTAGGTTGGAATACACTGGAAAAGGTAATTGAAGACCAAAATGCTGCCTTATCAGAGACCAAGATAACACAGAGCGATGTCACCATCAATTTATCAGCAGACGGTAAGTTTGCATGGACTACATCCCTCTGGAACTTCAAAGCCACGATGGATACGCAGGTCATGCAATTGCCAGTTCGCTGCAGCTGGATTCTGCAGAAACAAAATAATGACTGGAAGATTGTTCATTTTCATAAATCAGTAGGAGCAGCATGGTAGGATAGTCACTATCATAGTGGACTAACTCTCACTAAAAAAGAGACGCAGGAAATTTTATTGATACGAAAAAGATGTTACTTTTAAAATAATTTCGAGTTACATAAAGTTCTACTCTGTGCGCAGAAATGTTAAAAATAAACATTCTTAATAAAAATAACTTAAATTTGGAGGTGCATCATGAAACTTATATGCATCATTTTCAGCATTACAGTTCTGATACAAATTATGGGCTGCCAAAAGGCAATGGATACCTCAGCCGAGAAGAATGCAATCAATAATTTAGCAGAAAATAATGTTAACCAAACAGCACATAACAAGAACCAAGTATTAAGTAATCAGTTGACTTTCGTTACTTATAAATATATAGATCCTATGGTGGGCATAGAGGCTTTTCGCATGCTCATTCCTAAAGGATGGCAAGTAGAAGGGAGAATTACTTGGTCGAGTAACCCTGCTTTACCTGCTCAATCTCAATTTCGTTTTTTTAACCCAAATGGATTGGAGCAAGTAGAATTTTTTCCCACTCAATCAAATTTTTGGACAGATAATCAAACCGCACTTTATACAAATCCACCTGGAACTTTACGATTTGGAACATTAGTTGCTCAACCTATAAAACTAAAATCTGCCTTTAGCAAAGTTATACTTCCATCATTTCGGGGTAAAGTAAATGATTTACAATTTATTAAACGAGCAAGGGTACCAGAATTGGAGCAAATTGCAATTGGACAGCCAACGAAGGGACTTAACTCATCGGCTGAAGGTGGAAAAATAAGAATTACTTATCTCGAAAATGGCAAAAAAATGGAAGAAGAAATGTATGCAGTGGTTAGTCAATTTGTTACTTATTTGCCTGGTAGCTATTTAACACCAGGTTACTATATAAATTACTGGTATATCGATTATATTTTTTCATTCAAAGCCGGATATAAAAAACTTGATTCTAATTCCAAAATGTTTCAGACATTGATTTTTTCTTTTAAGCTTAACCCAAAATGGTTTGCTAAGGTAGTGAATACCAAGGAAAAAATGGTTCAAATGATTATCCAGGGAATCAAGGCAATCGGGAACATTGGGAAAGTGATAGCCAGCTCCAGCAGCGAGTTGAGAGATGATCAACTTGCTGATTGGGAAAGACGTCAACAAGCCAATGACCATATAATCCAGAATTTTAGTGATAATATAAGAGGCGTAGAAAGGTACAACGATCCGTTCTCCGGGAATGAAGTAGAATTACCTTCCGGCTACGGAAATGCCTGGGCAAATAATTTGGGCGAATACATTCTTACTGAAAGTCCAAGCTTTAATCCAAATGTAGGATCAAATTTAAACTGGCAGCAAATAGAGATAGTAAAGTAATTTTTTTGTTTAGATGTAATGCATGCAATCTGCCGAGCGGAGTTTATTTCTACAGAATACAAGCTGATCCTTCGTCAAGCTCAGGACAGGTTTTTATTGATACTAAAAAGATGATACTTTTAAAATAAATTCGAGTTAAATAAGTTCTACTCCGCGCGAGTATTACTGTTACAACCGACAATACTCCCGAAGCAGAAATGTTTTAACTAAATATTTCTAATTCAAAGGAGGCGTTATGAAAATAATTAAAGGCACATTCATACTCTCAATTTTTTCTCTTCTTCTTCTGTTTCATTTTCAAGTATTTCCACAAAACAAAATAGCGTTCAGCCTTATAAGCAGTGGAGGAGGGCAACAAGCGAATTCTGCTTATACAATTAATGGAAGCTTGGGGCAAACAATTATAGGTAATGGCGAGAATACGATTCACCAGGCGCATGCCGGTTTTTGGCAAATGTACTATCAGAATGTAATGGTAAATGTTCCGGACGACGACCTACTGCCAATAGAATTTAAGCTTGAGCAGAACTACCCCAATCCGTTTAATCCATCCACAATTATAAAGTTTGGCATTCCAGAACAAAGCATAGTATTAATAAAAATTTATGATGTACTGGGAAGTGAGGTTAAAACTTTACTCAATCAGGAAATGGATAAAGGATGGTATGAACTGCTCTTTAATGCTGCCGGATATTCTTCAGGTATTTACATATACAGAATGCAGGCAGGTAGTTATGCCAATACTAAAAAAATGTTGATGATAAAATGATTTTTATCACTATTCAGTAAGGCAATAAACAAATTTAGTTAATCAAAATATTTGGAGTGAATCATGAAACGAATAATTTTTCTAATCGTACTCATTAGTTTTTCATCAATCAATATTTTCAGTCAGGTAATACCAAAACTAATTAGTTATCAAGGTGTTCTAAAAGATGCCTCTGGTAATATTGTGACGGGTGATTTCGCCA
>Ga0154750_1161_pt1 | contig 14371 bp, 8 predicted proteins | sample Rifle2008BG16ft_FD_105758 | JGI IMG/M metagenome (GOLD analysis project Ga0154750, IMG submission 105758) | Ignavibacteria bacterium RBG_16_35_7 | reverse complement strand
CACCTCAGTTGTTTTTCGAAATTTATCTGTTTCTGAGGCGACAAATGTCGTTATTTAATCAGCATCATCTTTTTCATATCTGAAAATCTTGGAATATTTCCTTCTCCGATTACTTCTATCCTGTATAAATAAATCCCGCTTGCAATTGCAGGACTGGAGTCCTGCACTACATTGAATTCAACTTCATAATATCCTGCCTCTTGTTCTTCATTCACCAGAACTGAAATCAGTTCTCCTTTAATATTATAAACCATCAGTTTTATATATCCTCTTTCTTTTAGTTTATAACTTATGCTGGTTGATGGGTTAAATGGGTTTGGGTAATTGTGGTAAAGTATATAATCATCAGGCACTACTTCATATTCATCTACTCCTACAATATTTACTACTCTGTCCATTGTAGGTACAGATTCATTTCCCTGGTTATCTACTGCAGTTATTTTATAAACAATTCTGCTAAGATTGGGCAGTATTTGTTCAACATAAAATGTATCTGTTATTGAAGTTATAAGTTTTGTTGAATCAATAGTGAAGTTAAGAATAGTATCCCTGTAAACATTATAATGTGAGGTATCAGCTTCTGTATTTCTAAGCCACCTTAAAAGTATTTGGTTTTCATTATTTATTATAGCGGAAGCATTTCTTGGAGTTCGTGGGGCAAAATCTTTATAGGTATATTTTTCACCATAAGGTCCACCAAACATTCCAATGTCACTTCTTGTTCCATCTACATCAAGAATATCTGGATTTCCTTTATCTATTGCAGGAGAATATTTTTGCAAATGAAAATCAAAGTCTAATTCTTCATTTGGAATCGTGTCTTTTACAAACATCGGGTCGGCTACTATATCGCTGTCTCCATAATTTGAATAGTGATAGTTGACATTATTCTCCCAAAATAAATTATAATCTGACTGTACTGGCCATCCATAAATACCTGTTCTATGATTCATTATTATATTATTCCTAATAATAGCATCATCGTTTCCAGAAAATATACTCGTACTTTCCGAATTTAGTAGAACATTATTTATAATATTACAACTATCTATATGTATCTCTATAAAAATATTATCTCTAAATCCACTTATCAGATTATTGTAGATATGTACTTCCCTCGGAGGGCTTATATATATTCCAAGACTTGAATTATTTGTCTCTGTAAAAAGTATTAAATTGTTTGAAATATAAAATATCCCGGCAGATGAAAGACTAATCCCCATAGAATTATAATCTTGTAATAAAATCAAGTTATTAGATATATAGTAAGTATCTGATTGTGTGGAGCTACCTGCATTAATTCCTCTTATAGTATTTTTAATAATGACATTATTAATTTTAAAGTAGCCATTCGCCCCAAAGTAAGGAGCTATAATACTAATACCAACTCCCGCCTCACTAAGTGTAGAATTTCTTACTTCTAAAAAATCATATGCTCGAATAACTCTTGTAGCGGGGTAGCCTAAACCTTTACCATAGATGTTAAAATTTTGAATACTTCCGCCCGAATTAAAAATTATTGTATAATCTGCCATCCCTCTGCCATCAATAACAGTGCTATCTATGCTGCTACCAATTAAATCAATTGTAGAGTTTATAACAAGGTTTTCATAATAAACACCATTAGCAACAATAACAGTATCACCATCAATACAAATATTAATTGCTTTCTGTATGCTGTCTGCAGCAGTTTCCCAGGTTGTGTAAGGTGGTATGCTGGTGCCAGTGTGGGAGACGTAACGGATTGGGGCAATTGGGAATGTAGAATGCAGAATGTAGAATGAAAGGAGAAATAAGATTTTAAATTTAATTGTAATCATACTCATTCACTTGATCTTGCTCTTGCACTTGAACTCAAACCCATCCTCTTAACTTGCATGCTTCTGCAACTCTTGCAACACCAACAACCATTGCACCAAGCCTTGGGTGTACTTTCTTTTCTGTCATAGCATCGCGAACTGTGTGAAACGCTTTTGTTAATCTTTCATCAACCTGTTTGTGTACTACATCTTCAGCCCAGAAGTAGGAATATTTATCCTGAACCATTTCAAGGTAAGAGACCGTTACACCTCCGGCACTCGCAAGAATATCAGGAATAACATAAATACCTTTCTTGTTTAAGATAAGATCTGCTTCGGGAGTTGTAGGACCGTTTGAAAGTTCGCAGATTATTTTTGCTTTTATTTTACCCGCATTACTTTTATCTATAGAATTTTCAAGAGCAGCAGGGTAGAGGATTTCAACATCAAGTTCTAATAGATCATTGTGCGGAATTTTTTTTGAGCCGGGAAAATTCAATACACTTCCTGTTTTTAATTTATGCATAACAAGCTCTTTTGCATCAAAGCCGTCGGCATTATAAATCGCACCTTTGGAATCACTCACAGCAATCAGTTTCCCTCCGCCAAGAATTTCCTGGTGAAGTAAAGCAGCCCGCTGACCGGCATTTCCAAATCCCTGTATTGCAAATTTTCCTGTAGGATCAACGTTAAGAACTTTGCATGCTTCTCTTACTGTAATTACTCCGCCTCTTGCAGTTGCATCACGTCTTCCTTCAGTTCCGCCAATCTGTGTCGGTTTATCCGTCATTACTCCCGGATGATGATGGTTGACAATAGTTTCATACTCATCCATCATCCACGCCATTGTCTGAGGATTTGTATAAACATCGGGTGCAGGAACATCCTTATCTACTCCTATTAAAGGAGCGATTGCACGTATATATTCTCTTGAAAGATTTTCAAGCTCACGTTCAGATAAATTTTTAGGATGGCAAATTACTCCGCCTTTACCACCGCCTAAAGGAAGATCAACAACTGCGGTTTTCCATGTCATCCAGGAAGCTAAAGCTCGGATAGTATCAACTGTTTCATCAGGATGAAAACGAATACCGCCTTTTGCCGGTCCGCGTGCATAGTTGTACTGTATACGGTGACCTTTGAAAATTTTTACTTTGCCATTATCCATTTTAACATGAAGAGTAAAATTATACTCTCTCTGAGGTTGAATAAGAAGTTCAATTGTTGCATTATCAAGATTAAGAAGTTTTGATGCTTCAAGAATCTGCTGCTGCGCTACTTTAAATGAGTTGTAAGAATCCATAATTTATTCCTTCCCCGATGGTTCGGAGTCAATTTCTGTTTGATCTTCTGTTGGTGGAACACTTAGTATAATTCTATACCAGCAGTTTTTGCATGTTAAAACTCTATCCACACTTAAAAGAACCTGCTGCCAGGGACTTAATTTGTGTCCGCAGTGTGGACAGGAGTCAGGAATTTTTTTCTCTTTATCCCGCACTTTCTTTTCCACCTAATTCTCCGGTTTACTCTTCAGGTTTAAAGATTACACCTTTATTCTCGTGTCCGTTCATCTTAATAATTATTGGTTTATCAAATCTTAAATGACGCGTAAATTCCATTGCCTCTAATGGTTTCTGTTTCAGCAGCCATTGCCAGTCAAGATATCCCATTCCTTTTTCAAGATTAACTGTAAAATAGCCGATCATAAACGAAGTAATATTCTGGAAGAAGTGAGAACCCTGTGATGGTTCAACTGAAATTTCTTTAAAGTCTGCTTCTACAATTGCTTTTGCGCCTGCTATCTGTTCCCACGTAACAGGAATACCAAGCCAGGGATCAAGAGTACCCCACCGTCCTACGCCAATAAGAAGGTAAGGTTTTTTTTCTAAAAGAAGCTTGTTGTTAAAAAGATTTACTTCCCTTGCAATATTATGACTTTTTGCTCTATCAAAAAGATTATAATCCACGTAAACTATATCTCTTATGTCATCAAGAACACCATTTCCTAAAACCCTTTCACTATGGCAGATGGTTTCATTATTGTTAAAACTACCTATTGCAACTTCTTCCGATTCTCTCGTTATTACCAAAGGTCTCATTTGCAGCAGACTAAACTGCCTCATTTGCTGATCTTCAGTTGTAAGATTTCCTGCAAATTCAATTTCAATGGGAGTTCCCATTCCCCACGTTCCCATATCAAGAAGAAGCTCAAGTATTTCAGGAAGAGGAAATAATTTACCGCGAAGAATAGGACCGAAAGTAATTACCCTTGTTCCTTTTCTTGCAATTCCATCAGTTATATTGTCATTCTCAGCGGAATAAGTTGAACCAACATATTTTAAAGAACCGTCTTCTTCTGCAGCATTGATATCATATTGCTTTAACAGAGTATCGTGAGGTTCATAATCAAACTGCGAACCTTCCTCCAACTGAAGAGCATAAAAATATCTTTGGCTATTGTTTAAGGATTCTTCAACTGAATAGAATTGTATAAGATCAGAAGGATACTTTGGGCAGAAGCGAACTGTGTTCCCACCTTCAACAACAGTTTTTCCCAGACCAAGCGCAACAGAAATAATTCCATCGGAAGATTTTTGAGGAGGAAGAGGATAAAAATTATAGGATTTCCCTACACCGGAAAAATCAGGATAGAATTTATTACCTCTTGTAATACCAATCATCTTCTGAATAATAACTGCCATCTTCTCTTCTTCAAGTCTGTAAGAAGTTATTTTAATATAATCTTTTGGTCCCTGGTAAAACGTTGAAGCATAAACTCTTTTTATTGTATTGATAAGGTCATTTAATCTTGCAATAGGATTATGCTGGTTGTTTGGTATCATATAAGTTTCATATACTCCGGCAAAAGGATGATACTGGGAATCTTCCAGTAAGCTGGATGATCTTACAGCAAGAGGAGTACTAATAAGATCAAGGAACGCTGCAAGCTCGCCAAGAACTTCCTCGGGAAATTTTACAGCTTCTATGAAACGTTTTGTAATTTCTCTATCGTCTCCGCAGCTAATTGCAAAATTTCTTAATTCATTCATTTCAAGAAACTGATCAAAAACGTCCGTACCAAGTACAACAGCAGGAGGGACAAATATCTTAATATTTTCAAACTGGTTACGCACATTGTAATTGTTAATGAGTGTATTTACAAACCCGAGACCTCTTGCTTTTCCTCCAAGAGAACCGCCCCCAATTCTTGCAAAGCTGCTGTTTGGATCGAATGTCTCTTTTATGAAATCAGTAATTATACCTCTCTGCCTGTTGTGCCTGTAATTTCTTAAAGTGTAGAGAAGGTATTTTCTTAATGCGTCGACTGATGGATAATCGGAAACTTTTCGCGGTTTTAGTTTATGTGCCAGCCAGAATTCCGTTCTTGCCTTAAGCCAGTTAGAAAAATGATTTCTTTCTGCATGGTATCTTATGCTTTCTTCAGGTACAATTTTTAACTGTTGTTCCAAGCTTATAAGATCATTAGCTCTTCCTACCTCAATTCCTTCAGGGGTTCTGAAAACAAAATCTCCAAAGCTGAAGTAATAGTTCATAAATTGTCTTAATTCATTTAGAAGGAGAGGAGAATCTTTTAAGATTAATGAAGAGCTGACGGATTCTGCAAGCTTAGCGTTTTCCGGCATATTGGACATCAAAAGTATTGGAATATCGAAAAGTTCCTTTTTAACATTGCGTGCAAATTCAACTCCGGCTAACGGATCCTGTTTACCATTTTTTGGAAAATCAATATCTGAAATTATTCCAAGAAGAAATTCCTTATAAAGCTCATAATAATTCCAGGCTTCCTCATAATTGGAACATAAGAGAATCTTAGGACGGGCACGCATTCTTAAAAATTTATGAGAGAGATTTATTCCTTCAGAGATTAATCTCTGGGATTGTGTAAGCATTTCTGTATAAATGATCGGAAGAAAAGAGGAGTAATATCTTATATTATCTTCTATAACAATTATAGTCTGCACACCGACAACTTTTGTATCATGATCAACATTCAGCTTATCTTCAAGATATTTTATCATTGCAATGATAATTCTGAAATCTCCCTGCCAGATAAATATTTTGTCAAAAACCGACGCGTCTTCATTCAGCAGAAGATTATTCAGTTCTTTATTATCGTGAGCAAGAAGAACTATAGGAATTTTGAGGTTAGCTTCTTTAACAAGTCTGGCAAAACTTGTAGCAGGCATATCTTCGATATGCATTGTTGTAATGATCATATCGAACCGGTTTTCATTCATAGCAAGGTTTACAGCTTCTGCACCGCTTGATACCCTTGTAAGCTCAGGCGAATGGCTGAGGTTTAATCCCTGGTATTCATTCCGGATCAGTTCGTATAATCTCCCATCCTCTTCAAAGAGATAAAGATCATAAAGACTGGAAACAAGAAGTATATCTCTAATCCTTAGACGCATAAGGTTCTGAAAACCCTGGAAACGGTTTCCATACCCATGCTCAACCCATAGATCATCAAAAATATTTCTTATCTCTTCGAAGTTGGGCTTCATAATGTCTAAACTCTTATTTCAATTTCAGATGATAGCAAATAAAAGAATAATTATGAAAAAAAACATCCTCAGGCTAGTATTAACTAAAATTCAAAAACGCCGCAACACAGATTACTAATCTATGCTGCGATTTATTTTAAGCCTTAAGAGGAATTTTACACAACTCCCTGGTCAATCATTGCATCTGCAACTTTAAGGAAGCCGCCGATGTTTGCACCATTAACATAGTTACCGGGAGTTCCGAACCTGTCAGCCATATCGACGCAAGTCTTGTGAATATTTTTCATTATAAGCTGAAGTCTGGCATCAACTTCTTCTCTTGTCCAGGGAAGTCTTTGACTGTTCTGTGACATTTCCAATCCTGATACTGAAACGCCGCCTGCATTTGCTGCCTTGCCCGGTCCATATAGGATTTTATTATCGAGGAAGATATTTACTCCTTCTATAGTAGTGGGCATGTTAGCTCCTTCGCTAACTACATAAACACCATTTTTAATAAGGTTCTGTGCATCAATCCAGTTTATTTCATTTTGTGTTGCACTTGGGAATGCGCAATCTGCTTTATGATCCCACAATGGATTGTGATCTAAGTATGGGTCGAATCCTGTATAAACAGCGTTTTTGTACTTATCAACATACTCTTTTATTCTTCCACGTCTGACATTTTTCACTTCCATAATGAAGTTAAGCTTTTCTTTATCAATTCCAGCTTCATCATAAATATAGCCATTGGAATCAGACAATGTAACAACCTTTCCACCAAGTTCCAGAATTTTTTCAATAGTATATTGGGCTACATTTCCGCTTCCTGAAACCAGGCATTTTTTTCCTTTCAGTGTTTGATTTCTAGTGCCAAGCATTTCAGCTGCAAAATATACTGCTCCATACCCTGTTGCTTCCTGACGAATTAATGAGCCTCCCCAGTTGAGTCCCTTTCCCGTAAGTACTCCGGTAAATTCATTTCTTAATTTTTTGTATTGACCAAAGAGATAACCGATCTCTCGGCCGCCGACACCAATATCGCCAGCAGGAACATCGGTATTGGGACCAATATGCCGGAACAACTCGCTCATAAACGCCTGGCAAAATCTCATAATCTTTAGATCGCTCTTTCCTTTAGGATCGAAGTCAGATCCGCCTTTTCCGCCACCCATAGGTAAAGATGTTAAGCTGTTTTTAAATACCTGCTCGAAGGCTAAAAATTTCAGGATGCCAAGATTAACTGAGGGGTGGAATCTTAATCCCCCTTTGTAAGGACCGATAGCCGAATTCATTTCTATTCTATAACCAATATTTATATTTACTTCCCCCTGGTCATCAACCCAGGGAACTCTGAAGATAATAACTCTTTCAGGTTCAATTATTCGTTCAAGGATTTTTGCAGATCTATACTCAGGATGTCTTTCCAGAACGAGATCCAGCGATTCAGCCACTTCCTGAACTGCCTGGTGAAATTCGGGTTGTGCTGGGTGTTTGGCCTTTACTTCAGCCATCAAGTCTTTTACGTATTCGGACATGAAACCTCCTTTTGTTAATAATTTATCTTAGAAGAGGACGAATAAGAGGATAATCTATTATTCAACCAATTATTATTTATTCCTAAGTAATTCTTCTATCCGTTAAGAATATTTTCTACTTCTTCTTTATCAACATCAGTTATATACTTTATTCCACTGATTTCTGCAGCTTCTTTAGTGAGGGCTGCAATATCATCTCGCGTAATGAATTCGGGTGAAAATTTTCTGCTGCCATTCATTAGCTGTTTTAATCCCTGGGCTAATCTTTCGTAATAAGTATATAGTCCAATTGCACCAGGCGGTAAACTGTCAAACTCGGAATCGCCAAGTTCTTTTCGTAATGCACTTGCTGTTACAAAAATCTCGTCAATGCTGGTACCGAATCTTTCAACGTAAACAGGAAGCTGCCCTTCCTGAACTGCTCGTCCGATAGTCTTTCCAACCATTGCTGCGGCAATAGGTGCGCGTGCCATACCAACAAGTTTTACAAAAGGTGCGCCGAGTGCCAGACCTTTGAAAATCTGATCTTCAAATGTAAATCCACCAGCAACGGCTAATGACGGAACGTATTCACCTTTATCGTGAATCTGCTTTGTATATTGATAGAGCAGCGAATGCAATTCTACAGGCGGAACACCCCACTCATTCATCATTCTCCACGGACTCATTCCGGTTCCGCCGCCGGCTCCGTCAACTGTCAGTAAATCAATTTTATATTTTGAAGAAAATTTAACGGCACGTGCCAGATCTGCCGGGCGGTAAGCTCCTGTTTTTAAGAAGATATATTTTGCGCCAGCTTTTCTTAGTTCTTCAACTCTGCTTGCAAATGATTCTTCGGTAACCATTCCAAGTCTTGAGTGACGTTCAAATTCCTTAAATGCCCCTTTTTCGAAAGCTTTAATGATATATGGATCAGTTGGATTTGGGAGAACAACATATCCTCGTTCGTACAACATTTGTGCTTTTTTGAGTTCTTTTACTTTAACTTCTCCTCCGATATCCTTCGCACCCTGACCCCATTTAAGTTCAACGACCTCAACTCCAAGCTTATCAATTGCATATTCCTGAACACCAAGACGAGTATCTTCAACATTTGCCTGAACAACTATTGCCCCGTATCCATTACGCTGATGATCTTTGTAAAGTTTTACTCTTCGTTTCAAATCGACTGTATCAAATACTTTCCCCCTGTTAATTATTGAATCTACATCCATTCCCGTAACATTTTCTCCGATAGTTAATCCGGTACCTGCAAGAGCAGAACCTATTGCCAATCCTTCCCAATTATTTTTAGCAATATTTGTTGAACCAATTCCAGGTATTATCCAAGGATATCGAAAATGTAGTCCATTATCATGACCGAAAGTAACATCAATTCTAACGTTAGGGAAAATGGCCTTATCGCTGTCGGCTTCAATACCGTAAGCACCGACTGCCGTTCCCATTATATTGAAGTGTGAGTAATCAACCGGGTACATTTTTTCCGAGGCAGTAGTAATCACACCAAATGGCTGGGGATAGATTACCTCGTGACCACGGTAAGCAGATTTTCCGATTTCGCACATTCCTATGCAGCCATCAATACATGTAACACACATTCCTGATGAAGGTGTTATAGAACCTTCTGTTCGGTTTTTTGTTAAAGTTGCTGCTGAAGAATTAATTCTTGAGTACAACATTTTTTGTCTCCTTTATCTCTATTTAATTTTAATTTCACATGCCACACAGGGATCCATGTAACACATCATGTTATCGAATTTTTCTTTTTCTAAGCATGGTGGGGTTAAGTTCAAACAACCACCGCATATTGCTTTGTCAGGTTCAGTATAAGTGCATCTTAGTTGGCATGCCGGACAGACGTAAATGCAACCACCGCATAAACGGCATACTTCCGACTTAATGTTAAAGGGTGTACCGATGCTGCGGTGATCGCCACGTCCGCGAAAACCTATTGCCTTTGCCATCATCTGCTCTTCACACATTCTTACACATAGTCCACACATAATGCAATCCTCGTGCTCTTGTCTGAACCTCTGCTGACGAACTCCGATTTCTGAAGCAATATCCTGGATCACTTTTGACTGTGGACAGGTAGCCAGTAGTAGTTCAACAATCATCTTTCTAGATTTTACAACTCTGGAGGATGCTGTTCTCACATACATTCCTTCCTGAACCAAAGAGGTGCAAGATGTAACAAGTTTTGATCTTACTCCTTCACCGACTTCCACAATGCAAAGCCGGCATGCACCATAAGGTGAAAGTCCTTCCATATGACATAAGGTCGGAATAGGAAATCCCATAAACTGAGCCGCTTCAAGAATTGTTGTTCCTTCCTCCACGGATATTATCAAGCCGTTCATTTTAAGATTAACCATGGTAGATCTCTTCGCTTTCGATGAGTTCTAATTTCTTATCATCTTTTTGCTGGTGGATAAATTCAAGATCACATCTCATACACCTGCTTGCTTCATAAGTTGCTTGTTTTACTGACAGCGTTAACTCAACTTCATTCAGACTTGATTTTCGCTCTTCTACCGGGATGGTTGGAAGCGTCACTCGCTTAGTCTCTTCTTCAGATACTTCAACCGGAGGAACATATACTTTTGGCAACCTGATTTCAGGTGTCTGCTTCAATTCTTCTTTCATTAAATAACGATCGATCATAACGGCCGCTTTCTTTCCGGCTGCTATTGCATCTACAACTGTATTAGGACCGGTAACAACATCCCCTCCGGCAAAAACTCCATCACGGTTGGTCTGAAGTGTATCTTCGTCAACAATTAAAGTTCCCCATTTATTTACATTAATGTTCATAGATGAGATATAATCAACGTCCGGAGTATCGCCAATGGTAATAATCAAAGTATCAAAAAACATAAATTCTTCTGAGCCGGGAATTGGAACCGGATTTCTTCGTCCGCTTGGATCAATATCTCCTAATTTATTTTTAATGAATTCAACTCCTGATAGCCGGTTATTTTCAGAATAAATTTTTATTGGAGATACTAAGGTGACTAATTTGATCCCTTCTTCGATCGCAGCATCTATTTCATGCTGAAGCGCAGGCATTTCCTGGCGGGTTCGGCGATATAGTAGAGTTACACTTTTAACATTCTTCTGGCGAAGAGAAACGCGTGCTGCATCAATAGCCGAGTCGCCACCACCAATTACACTAACACGTCCTTTTGCAAGATTTTTTCCGTGTAAGTTGAACTTTTTGAGGAATTCAATTGCCGGGAAAACACCTTTAAGGTCTTCTCCCTCAATGTTCAGCAATTTACTCTTGTGAGCACCCATAGCAAGAAATATGGAATTGTATCCTTGTTCGAATAATTCATCAATCGTGTAATCTCTACCAAGAACAGAATTGGTTTTCAGGCTAATATTTTTATTAATCAATGCATCAATTTCTTTATTGATCACTTCTCGCGGGAGCCTGTATGATGGAATTCCACTCGTAAGCATTCCACCAGGGGTTTCATCCTTTTCGAATACTGTTATTTTATATCCTTTAAGTGAAAGATAATGTGCAGCAGTTAATCCCGCGGGACCGGAGCCAATAATTGCAACCCTAAGTTTTGATTTGCGATTATCTTTATCTCTAACAGGTATATAGGTTGATGGGTCTATCCGGTCGGTTATAAATCGTTTGAGTGCTCTAATTGCTATTGGTTGACCACCGCTCGTTCCTGATCTACACATATATTCACAGGGATGACTGCACACTCTTGCACAAACAGATGGAAACGGGTTTGCTTCGCGAATTGCATAGTAAGCTTTCTCGTACTCGCCGACGCCAATATTTGCAATGTATCTCCATGCTTCTGTACCTATCGGGCAGGCTGACTGACATGGAGCTCCTACCAGATCTCTGCATACTCCGGCAGCACATTTTTTCTTATTAATGTGTTCTAGGTATTCTTTTCTATAATATTTTATTGTTGACAAAACAGGATTAGCAGCGGTCTGACCCAAGCCACACATTGATGTGTCTTTAACTACTAAAGCCAGTTCTTCAAGTAGATCTAATTTTTCCATTGTTCCAAGTCCCATCGAAATGTCTTCAAGCAACTCATGCATACGCTGCGTTCCCTTTCTGCACACGAAACACTTTCCGCACGATTCATCCTTCAGAAAATTCGTAAAGTATTTAGCAACATCAACCATGCAGGTTCTTTCATCCATAACAATCATTCCGCCGGAACCCATAATAGAACCCGCAGCTGATAAACTGTCGTAATCAATAGGTAAATCAAACTTTTCTATTGGTATGCAACCCCCGGAAGGCCCACCTGTCTGAACCGCTTTAATTTTTGCTCTGCCCGGTGCACCTCCACCAATATCGAAAATAATTTCTTTTATTGTAATACCCATTGGTACTTCGACTAATCCCGTGTTCTTAACTTTTCCTACAAGACTAAAAATCTTTGTCCCGGAGTTTTTCGGCGTCCCGATTTTTGAATATTCTTTTGCGCCCAGTTTCAGAATCAAAGGAATATTAGCCCATGTCTCTACATTATTAATTGCTGTCGGTTTACCGTAAATACCTTTTTCAATGGGGAAAGGTGGACGCTGCCTCGGTTCTCCCATTTTTCCTTCTACTGATTTGATGAGAGCGGTTTCTTCACCACATACAAAAGCTCCCGCACCTCTTACAATGTTAATATCGAAAGAGAAACCAGTTCCTAAAATGTTATCGCCAAGTAATCCATATTCACGGGCGACTCTTAATGCGATTATTAAATGTTTGATTGCAAGAGGATATTCATTTCGAACATAAACTATTCCGTTTGTAGCACCAGTTGCAAAAGCACCTATTAACATTCCTTCGATAATGCTGTGCGGGTTCCCTTCTAAAAGACTTCTGTCCATATATGCACCAGGATCTCCTTCGTCAGCATTACAAACCAGATATTTTTCTTTTCCATTTCTTTGTGCTGCAAGCATTTCCCATTTTGTTCCGGTTGGAAAACCACCGCCGCCACGGCCTCGTAATCCTGAAAGTTTTACTTCCTGAACAACCCAGTTTGGATTTGTTGATTCCAATACTTTTATGAATGAATCATAACCCCCGGTTTCCAGGAAGTCGAACAGACGTATTGGATCTATTTTTTCATTAGTTGAAATCAGAGTTCGCTTTTGTTTTTTGTAAAAAGGAATATCATCCTGTCTTATAATTGGCTTTCCGGATTCAGGATCACAGAAGAGCAGATCCTCTAAGATTTCTTCTCTATAAATTGATTTAATGATCTTGCTCATATTTTCCGTATTGACCTTAGGATAAAACACTCGGGATGGTTCAATTAATACCGAAGGTTCCATTTCGCAGAAACCATGACATCCAGTAATGCGAAGGTGGATTCTGTTGGTTAAACCATTTGCAATTAATTCACGTTTTGTGATGCGGATAAGATCATTTGCGCCGCTTGCCTGTCCACACGTTCCGGCAGATATAACTATCGTTGGTATACTTGTATCACGATCTGCTTTAATTCTGCTTTTTAGTTCTTTTATTTCGTTAATGGATTTTAATGACGGCATAACCATACACCCAAGATAAATTCAAAATTTGTAGAATGATTACTATCCATAAATACCTCCCGAGAGATCCAGCATGTGTCCTTTACAGCCTCTTCTTGAACATATTTGAATTACTCCACCACCTTTAACAATCATCGGAACCATTGGTGAACCACACTCAACGCAATTTGAAGCACCTCTTAATTCAGTGTGGCAGTGAGGACAGAAAAAGTTTACAACAGTATTTTCAGGAACTTCATATTCGGATTCGATGTTGTAGCTGCCATACAGGCTTGATAATCTTAGCCAGCCGTGTTTCCTTTCGAATGAAATAGTAACGCGTATTGAAGGATGATAATCAACAAAGTGATCAGGATCCATCAAGCTATGGTTACATCGTGCACAACTGATTTCAACCGGAAATATTCGTTGATCAGTTTTGATTTCTACTTTGTCTAATCCTTCACGTGTTTTATCTAAGATTTGTTTTACTTTAGGTGTGATAACTTTGGAGAAGTAATGACCGTCGGCTACTACGATCGGTCCTAATGCACAGGCACCGAGGCAGGCTACAGTTTCCAGGGTGAATTTTTTGTCTACAGTCGTTTCACCCGGTCTAACGTTAAGCTGGTGCTCGAATTCTTTTTCGATCGTTGGCCCACCTCTTACATGGCAAGCAGTACCGAGACAGACTGAAACTAAATGTTTGCCACGAGGTTTTAAGCTGAAGGATTTATAGAACGTTGCAACTCCGTAAATGTCAACAAGAGATTTTCCTGTTTCTTCAGCAACGTTCCTGAGTTCTTTTTCAGGAAGATAACCATACCTTGCCTGAATGTTTTCAAGAATGGATATTATTCCATCCTGAAATTTAATTGTTTTGCTTTCTGTTGTTATAATTGTTTGGTTGGTCATGACTTTGCTCTGAAGAGTTGTGAGAAGGTTCGATTACCGCACGGTGCATTCATCAGAAAAAACCGAAAAAGTTACACCTAAATCTCGCAAAAAA
>Ga0154750_1137_pt1 | contig 15355 bp, 11 predicted proteins | sample Rifle2008BG16ft_FD_105758 | JGI IMG/M metagenome (GOLD analysis project Ga0154750, IMG submission 105758) | Ignavibacteria bacterium RBG_16_35_7 | reverse complement strand
TGAAGGCGCACCATCCGATCCATGTTTTGTTAAGCTTGCGGGTAGCGATGCATATCCTGATGCTTTTATTTCGAGAATATCTCCCACTTCATCAGCAAACCTTGATTATGTTCTCTGGAAATTAATCAGATATGAAAAATATCCTGATACAGGTCCTGATGCTGAATGGTATCTTAAAGCAGCAGGTGTTGCAAGCAATGAAGATGGTGGTACCGGTGTATTTGACTGGCAGCGAGCCAATTGGCTTAGAGACATGCTGATTAATAATATGTACTTTACTCAGGTTGACCAGATTTATGATCCGGGCGCAACATCTTCACAGGTTACAAACGCACTTAATAATGGAAGAAGCGTTCTTAATTATATCGGGCACGGTTCAGGAACATCGTGGGGAACTACCGGATTCAGCAATTCACAGATTTATGCACTATCAAACGGTTATAAAAATCCTTTTATAATAGATGTTGCATGTCTTAACGGTGATTTCACACAGACAGAGTGTATGGAAGAGGCATGGTTAAGAGCAGGGAATATGCAAAACCCGAAAGGGGCAATAGCAGCTTATGGCTCTTCAACGCTTGCAAGCTGGGTTCCTCCTTGCGATATGCAGAATCATGCAATAGAGCTATTAACCACAAGACAAAAGCAGAGTGTTGGCGGAATTTGTTTTAACGGCTTAATGCATGGAATGGATCTCTGGGGTGGAAGCTCCGGTGAAGGTTTAAAATTGATGGAACAATACAATATATTTGGCGATTGCACTATGCTTCTAACATTAGGTGCTGAGCCGGATACAATTGCACCTGAGCAGATAACAGACCTTAGTGCCTCTGACCCAACTTCAAACTCGATAATGCTTAACTGGACATCACCGTTCGATTCTACATTTCTCGGAGTGGTTAGTTATGATTTACGTTATTCAATAACGCCAATAGTAACTAATGATGATTTTGAAAATGCCCCTCAGATTATAATTCCGGGAGAACCTGATACAGCAGGAATGCCCAAAAGTTACAGGTTATTTAATCTTGAATTTAGTAGTCTCTATTACTTTGCTATAAAAGCATTAGATCTTTGGGGAAATAAATCAATGATGTCCAATGTTGTTTCTGAGACAACCTGGGGTGCGCCATCAATTATAGTTTCTCCTGATTCTATTTTATGTCAGATTCAACCGGATACAACTCATTGCGATTCGATAGTTATAACTAATGTATCTGGATGGAATTCTACTTTGGACTACCAAATTGAATTGACAAACAATACTTTTCCCGGAGAAATAATTGCTCGTTTAGTAGAAATAAATGAAACCAATAAGGTCGGATATACTAAAGAGAATCCTGATATTGATCATGGAGTTAGCTTTAGAGGTTCAGGAGGACCTGATCTTTTTGGTTATGAATGGATAGACAGTAACGATCCTAATGGGCCTGATTATGTCTGGAATGACATAGCAGCTACAGGAACTTTAGTTACAAATTGGATTGCAACAAGTACTTATTCAGCTCTTGATGAAGGCAAAGCCGGACCCTTTCAGTTAGGATTCACTTTTAAATATTATGGGATTCAATACAACCAGGTTTGGTTCTGCTCAAATGGTTTCATAAGCTTTGTTAATATAACCGATGCTGGCATGACCAACGAACCCATACCTTCAATTTCAATTCCTAATTGTTTTATTGCAGGTATTTGGGATGATCTTGATGGCAAAACGACGGGCAAAGTGTATTATAAAAGCGAACCGGATAAATTTATTATTCAATATGATAATTGGCCCGGATATTATTCCGGGACAGGGCCTTTCACTTTCCAGTTTGTTCTTCACAAGAACGGAAAGATTCTTCTCTATTATAAAACTATAAGCGGCTCTTCTACATCAGCAACTGTTGGAATTGAAAATCAGGCTGGCAATGATGGGCTTCAGGTAGTGAGAAATGCGACATATCTGTCCAACAATCTGGCTCTGCAGTTCAGCGCTGAACCTGAATGGCTTACATTGAATAATTACCAGGGAACAATTAATAACAATATGCAGATTGCAATTATACTTACTTTCATAACGGAAGAACTTGAACTTGGTGAATACTCAATGGATATTGTAATAACAAGCAATGATCCTAACAATCCTGAGATCGTTGTTCCTGTAGAAATGACGGTTTCAACAATACCTGTTGAACTTAGTTTATTTAATGCTGAATTTAAAAATGATGAGGTGTTTATTAAATGGCAGACTGCTACTGAAACAAATAACAGGGGATTTGAGGTAGAAAGAAAAGATGGAAAATGGAAAATGGAAGACGGAAAATGGGAAAAAGTTGTATTTATTAAAGGGAATGGGACAACTACAGAAACTTCAGTTTATTCTTTTGTTGATAAGAACCTGAAACCGGCTAATTATAAATATCGTTTAGGACAAATTGATTTTGGTGGACAGGTTCACTACAGTAATTGGATTGAAGTTGAAGTTGCTGTACCGGAAAAATTTGTACTCGAGCAGAATTATCCTAATCCTTTTAATCCTTCAACCATTATTCGTTATCGTTTACCGGTTGAGAGTGTTGTAACTATCAAAGTTTATAATGTACTCGGTAAAGAAGTAGCCACACTAGTTAATGAAACAAAAGAAGCAGGTATTCACAAGATTGAATTTAATAATAAAGGTGAATTTTCAAGTGGAGTTTATTTCTATACAATTAAAGCAGCTGGTCAGAAATACCCAGGGCAAGATTTTACTGATACAAAGAAGTTTATTTTGATTAAGTAGTGGATTATTTAATATGTCACTATGAGCTGAGAGACCGTCTCAAAAGCCTTAATTTGTCAACCTGACTTGTTTCAGGTTCTGAATTTTGCCTAAAATCAAATCCAAAGATTCCGAAACAAGTTCGGAATGACAGTTCTGAGACAACCTCTTCGTTCTGAATAACCAATGCCATTTCACCTTTTTGTAATACCAGATAATCCGGCTAAAACAAAAGAACCTAATAAAAATCCCATCAGTTTGTGAAAATAAAAATAGTAAAGCTGCCAGCCTGAAAAATCAAGTTTATATCTTTCATCTAATGAAATAATAGGTAAAAGCATATCTATGCTAAATCCTATTTTATCCCAGATATTTGAAACCGAAATAACTTCAATTGTATTAAGTACAAACACTCCTAATATAGTTAAACATAATACCCATATTAGTGAACGGAAATATCTTCCGCCAAAACCATAACCGATAGTCCATTTTAACATGCTTAATCCAAACCATCTTAACCAAAGCTTTGATTGTTTTGCGTCATCTTTTTCACGGTTCTTTGCTGCATATAAAACTGCATTTGCTTTATCGGGATAGCCCATCTTATTAAGAATTCCGGCAAGCTGATGGTAAGGCTGCGGGGAATAACTTTTATCTTTTGCCATCCAAGCAACAAACCATTTTGAATCTCTCTCGGCTATTTGTTTACTTAATGGTAAATCCTGGCCAAAGAGTCCTCCCAAACGGGAATAAGTAAATCCATCAAGGTTTAGTTCAGCAGGCCAGGAATCTTCTCCTGCATCCATTATAGCTCCAACTTCTGTATTACGTAAATTCATGAAAGAGTCTGGTTTCCACTTTATTTTTTTTCCCGCTGAACCTATATGTAATTCACCACGGATATTTGTACCACCGAAATCGAGTTGAGAGATTTCTGCATCTGAGATATAAACACTGCCATTAATGTTTGAAAGGATAAAGCTAAATTTATCTTCATATTTCTCTGCACGGAGAAAAACATTTTTTTCAATAAGGGATGACTCAATATAAACTTCACCATTAAATTTAGCTTCTGTCATATCTAACTGACCGCCAATTTTTACTCCAAGCATTGAGATATTATTAAACTCAGCACTGTTTCTTAAAAATAAATGACTATTTAATTCAAGCGATTCCATACTTAGAGTTCCTGAAACGGTGGATGTGCTCATATCAAGCATTTCATTTATTTTAGCATTTCTGAGTATTACATCATTAAACTTTGCCCCGTCATCCATAAACAAAATATTCCCTACAGATATTGAACCCATATCAAGCTGACCAGAGATTTTTGCTTTGCTCAAATCAAGTTGACCATTAATTTTTGCATTACGTAAAAAGAGATCATTAAATTCAGCATCATGCATAAATAAAGAACTGCCAACTGAAAGTGAATTCATATCTAACCTGCCTGAAACCTTAGCTTCAGTCATATCAATCTGTCCTTTAATATCAGCACTAATGAGATTTATTTCATTAAATATTGAATTCTTTCTCATAAATAAATGACTACCTATTGATGATGAATTCATATTAAGTGTTCCGGTAATCTTAACGCCAGACATGTCAATCTGTCCATCAATTTTAGCGCTGCTTAAATACACATTATTGAATTCCGCCTGAGTATGCATAAACAGAGAACTACCAACAGAAACCGAATCCATATTTAGTGTTCCTGTAACTTTGCTTTCACTCATATCCACATATTTCTGTATTTTAGCTCCGATAAGAATAATATCCTTAAACTCTGCTTTATCACGCATAACAAGTCCGCTGTCAATAGTGATTGAATCCAAATCAAGCGTACCTGTAACCTTAGCTTTACTCAAATCAAGATGACCGCCGACTTTTGCACTTCTCAACATTATATCATTAAACTCTGAACCTTCCCTCATAAATAAAGAACTGCCAACCGAAAGTGTATTCATATCAAGTTCGCCAGAGACTTTTACTCCAATAAGATTAAGGTAGCTTTCAATTTTAGCATAGCTGAAAATAAGTGAATTCGTGAATGCTGAACCCTCAAAGGATATTGTATTGGAACAATTAAGAAGAGTTAAGTCAACATAACTTTCGAAGCGGGATTTAATTAATTGTAATTCGGTATTAATACTTGCTCTGCTTAAATTTAATTTTTCCTTTATCCACGCCCCTGAAATGGATACCCCATTTCTATGTAATATATTGCAATATGTATCTTCAAATAAAATTGTCTCTAAAAATTTGGGACCGATTAGCCGTTCTTCTGTCCATTCTTCTTCTTTTCTGGGATCAGGTTCATTCTTGTATTTAATATTGAAGTCTGCAATCTCACCTTTGCAGATCTGTTCCCAAATCCATTTTTCCGGTTTTGTCCAATCATCCTTTGGGGGAATTTCTTTTTGCTGGTTTGTTGAAGAGGTTGTCATAAGAAATCTTTCCTGATTGTTAATGATTATTTTGCACTATAACCCTTGAGTTTTATTCATAATTGATCGCAAGGTAAGTTACCCACTCGTAAATCAACTTAAATAAAAAAGGTTTTAGTTTCAACATCTCAGCAAGATGAGTACAAATCGGAGAAACTTTAATAATCTAAAATTAACGCAATTGCAATTTCCTGAAAGAGAGTAAGTAATAAAATTTTTAAGAAAAAGAGATTTTTTTTTGAGGAATTTATTTTGAATAATTTTAAATGTCCTAATTTAATTTGAAATATTACTATATAAATGAAGCTTTTCTTAATCAAGAATATTTTAATATTAATTCTTGTAAATGAAATAATAGCTTTTATAAAAAAGTGGGATTAATTTCTGATAATAATGTTTTATCGAAATGAAATAACCTGTTCCAATTTTAAAGGAGGGTCAAATAATGAAAAAAGTAATACTTTTTCTCGCAGCTTTCAGTTCTCTTCTAACAGCACAAGTCACTCAACAATGGATGGCAGTTTATAACGGACCATCCGGTTCAATAGATTCAGTAAGAAATTTAGCAGTTGATAATGACAGGAATGTCTATGTGACAGGCAGCAGCACAAGCTCAAACTTGCTGGATTATACAACTCTTAAATATAACTTAAATGGTCAATTGCTTTGGGAGGCAAGATACGACGGTCCCGGTCATTTCCGTGATGAAGCTAAGTGGTTAGCCATTGATAATTCAGGTAATGTTTATGTGACCGGCAGCAGCAGATCGGGTGTCCAAGCAGGAACAGAAGATTTTGCGACGTTAAAGTATAATTCAAATGGAGTTCAACAATGGGCAGCAATATATAATGGCCCTGCAAATAGTACGGATGCAGCTGTTAAAGTGGCTGTTGATATTTCTGGCAACGTCTATGTTACTGGTTATAGCTACGGAACTTACATAGATTATACTACAATAAAATACAATTCCAATGGTGTACAACAGTGGGTTGCACGGTATAACGGAACCGGAAACAGCCTTGATTCACCGTCTGCCTTGGCAGTTGATAACTCAGGTAATGTATTTGTAACAGGCTGGAGCCGCTCAACTACATTATATAATTCGGAAGATTTTTTAACAATTAAATATAATTCTGATGGGGTTGAACAATGGACAGCAAGATATAATGGTCCGGATAATTTGATTGATGCAGCAGCATCCTTAACAATTGATAATAGTAGTAATGTTTTGGTAACAGGCTATTCTTTATCCGCATCAACACAAACTGATTATGTTACAATAAAATATAATTCCAGCGGGGTGCAGCAGTGGTTGGCAAAATATAATAATAATTCATTTAACGGTTCAGACATTGCAAGAATGGTTATTACAGATAATTCAGGAAATGCTTATGTAACCGGAACAAGTGGTACAGAATATCCATTAGGTTACCCAAATTATGTAACCATAAAGTACGATTCATCCGGAATTGAGCAATGGGTCTCAGCTTATAACGGTCCTGGCAATGCTGAAGATGTACCATATTCGATCGCTTTGGATTTTTCAGGAAATGTTTATGTAACAGGTAAAACTACTGTTCCCGGATTTTTTTATGATTTTGCAACTGTTAAGTACAATAATAATGGCACTCAACTTTGGGAAAAAAGATTTAATGGAGCCAGTAATATGCATGATGGTGCAACGTGGTTGACCGTTGATGATTCAGGTAATGTATATATAGCAGGCAACAGTATGTGCTATACTAATTATGCATCTGATTTTGTTGTTATAAAATATTCACAAGACTCAAATACTCCTGTGGAGCTATCATCATTTGAAGGTAAAGTTAAAAATTCTTCTATTGAACTTTCATGGACAACAGCTTCTGAAGTAAACAACAGGGGATTTGGGGTTGAGAGAAAAAATGCGAAATGGAGAATGGAAGATGAGAAATGGGAGGAGATAGGTTTTGTTAATGGAAACGGTACAACAACAGAAAAACATTCCTACTCTTTTACTGATGAAAATATGGCTGCTGGTAAATGCTTGTATAGGCTAAAACAAATAGATTATGATGGTTCGTTTGAATACTCAGATATCGTAGAAGTTGAAGTAGGTAAAATTCCAACAGAATTCCGGTTGGATCAGAATTATCCAAATCCTTTTAATCCTTCAACAATTATTCGCTATCATTTACCTGTACAAAATAAAGTAACTTTGAAGGTATTTAATATACTTGGCAATGAAGTAATAACATTAGTAGATGAAATAAAAGAAGCCGGTATTCATGAAATTGAATTCACGAACAATGGTAATTATTCAAGTGGAATTTATTTCTATACAATGCAAACAGGGGATTTTTTTGATACTAAGAAGTTTATTTTGATTAAATAAAAAATAAGTCGGAAAAACCATTTAAGGTTTGATGAAATAAAAATCTAAAATATTTTATGAAATATGCCAGAATTATTAGAGATAAAGATTAAAATTGATTCTGATCAAGGTGGCGAAATTAATTTCAACTATAAAATTGAGGTCTCCAATGAAAAACTTTCACAAGTTCACTGAATTCTCAGCAAATTGTAACAAAGGTTATTTTACATTTCTTATTCTTTTGACAGTTATGATAACGGGGAATCAAGTTGAAGCACAGTTGAGCATTACTCCTTTTGACAGCACCTGGTTTGGCTACAACACACTGGTAGGAAGCCAAGAATATTTTTTATCACCCATGCGTTCCGCAGGACAAAACACGGCTGGCATAATGCTCGGCGACGTTGACAACGATGGATGGGTAGACATCCTAACCGCTGACTCGTACTCGATGCAAATCACTGTGCACAAGAATTTCGGACAAGGAACCTTCCCTCTTCCTCATCTGTTTGACACCGGTAGTTCCATTGCCGGGAGTGTAGATGCTGCTGATATTGATGGTGACGGTGACCTTGATGTTGTAACATCAGCTTCAGGTCGTGCTGCAGTTGGCGTAACCGTTATGGTTCAAAAAAATCTGGGTAATGGTATTTTTAGTCCCGGTGTTTCTTATTCCATTAGAGACGGTGGAGTACAAGCAAAATTCAGAGATCTTAACGGTGATAACATACCCGATCTACTTTTTGCGACGGCTATCAGTTTACCTCCCTACGACTTTCATTATGCCATAAACAATGGCGACGGCACCTTTGGCACAGTGCAAACAAAATCACTTGGCACCTGTGGATGGTATGATATCGATGCATTCGACCTCGACAACGATGGCGATAAGGATGTGGTTATTACGGAATGGCTGGCCTGTCCGGGTATTCCGCAGTCCGGGATGAGGCTATACATTTGTCTTAATAACGGCAACACCACGTTTGCCAATCCCCTCATCAAAATAGGCACACAGGTGTCTGCGCTCGCTGGCGCCGATTTCAATGGCGACGGGAAAATCAACATTGCAACGCCAGCGCCCGGAGCAATCATAAATATTTTTGTTGGAATTGGAAACGGAGATTTCCTCGCTCCAGTTCCGTACTCTATTGGAAGCCAGGGAGCCGCAACGGATCTGGCCATTGCTGATCTTGATCAGGACGGCAAACTGGACATTGCATCGTGCAATTCCTGGGAGGGTACGACAATGTCTATCCTGTTTGGAAACGGGAATGGGACGTTTCAACAACCTGCCGTGATTCTCCCGTCAGCGTATTCACCCGATCTTTTGAATGTGTCTGGTATTACTGCCGGAGATGTTGACAACGATGGGGATTTAGATATTATGGTTGGAAATAATGCATCGAATTCTCTATCTCTCTATGTCAATAACAACGGCACGTTTAGCTTCATAATGAGAATAGGAGCCTATTGGGGAGTCTCTTCGCCTTTTTTTGCAGACTTTAACGGAGATGGCAAGGGAGATCTTGTTGCTGTTGGAGGGCTTCCTCCCAGCGGAATTCCCAGCACTTTAATGTTCGTCAAAGGAAAAACCGGAGTTATTCCGGTCGAACTCACTTCTTTTACTGCTTCAGTTAATTTTAATGAAGTGATTCTTAGTTGGTCAACTGCGACAGAATTGAATAACTTTGGATTTGAAGTTGAAAAGAAAAGTGGAGTTCTAAACTGGTACACCATAGGTTTTATTCAGGGATCTGGGACAACTCAGCAGAACCACAGTTATTCTTTCACAGACTATTCAGTAGCTTCCGGGAACTACTCATACAAACTAAAGCAGGTTGATTATGATGGTTCGTTTGAATATTCTGATATAGTTGAAGTTAATGTTAATAATATTCCAAACGAATTTTCACTTGAGCAGAATTATCCGAACCCGTTTAATCCAACAACAATTATTCGCTATCATTTACCTGTACAAAATAAAGTAACTATTAAAGTATTTAATATACTTGGTAGTGAAGTAGCCACACTTGTAAATGAAGAAAAACAACCAGGAGTTTATGAACTTGAATTCGATGCCTCAAATCTGTCCAGTGGTTTTTACTTCTATAAATTGAAAACAAACGGGTTTGTCGAAACAAAGAAGATGTTGTTAATTCGATAATAGTTTAATGTTGATAAGAGGAGGTTCTCTAATGTGTACTATTAAATTGTATTTATTGATAATCGCAGCGGTTTGCATGTTAGCTGCGACAGCAGAAGCACAGTTACCGCAGATTAATTCCATTTCCGCCGACACACTTACGCGCAGCGGACGTTTACGGATTTTCGGTAATAACTTCGGAAGCGGCGGAGGTTCGAGTCAGGTGGTGATTGATGGTTATAGCGCAATAATAACACGCTGGAGCGTTTCCCAAATAACAGCGTATGTGCCTGAACTTGCTGGGCCCGGATCTGTGGGAGTACAGGTAGTCACGTCAGGCGGTGCAAGCAACACGTTGTCGTTGAATGTCACGCTGCGTCAACAACAGGGCCGCGTGCGTTGGGCTTTCGAAGCAGACGTTACAGATCTTTGGTGGAGACCCGCACTGGCGACCGACGGTACGATCTATGTGCATGGGAGCGAAGGTTTTGTGTTCGCGCTCTCCCCCAATGGCGGGCTGAAGTGGGCGACGAAAGTGAACTGGTATGCCTACGTTCCGCCTGCGGTTGGACTTGATGGCACGATCTACGTTGGCAGCATCCAGCGTATCACGGCGCTCAATCCCGATGGGACCCAGCGCTGGCAGTTCAATGATGCCGGCACGCAAGGTGTTCATTCAGGACCTGCCATCGGACAAGACGGCAACATTTATTTCGCCAACGATTTCGGCCTTGGTGCATACTCGCTTTCACCAGGCGGACAATTGCGTTGGAACAATCTCGGCACTCCACCAATCAGTTGGTATGGCGGGATTGGCGGTGAAACCGTTCTCGGCCCACTCGCGGGCGGCGGAGTGATTGATCAAATGTACGTTGTGCCCGAGCCTTTTTTGGAAGATTACAGCCTCCAGGCATTCTCGCTAACTGATGGTTCGCTGCGCTTCTCCGTCATTATTGAGGGGCAGGATGACCCATTTGGTCAGCAACAAACTCAGCCCGCTGTCGGACCCGACGGCACAGTCTACGTTACCCACATGAGGGCATTTGGCGGCATCGGCTGGGTGCTCGAAGCGTACAGTCCCCTCGACGGACATAGCCTCTGGTACTACCATGACAACGGCCCCAACAACGGCATGACTCCGCCAGATGTTGGACCTGACGGTATCGTTTATTACAGTGCAAGTACCAGCTGCATCATCGCGTTTAATCCCAGCACGCTCACACAGAACTGGCAATACCAGGATGGCACAATCATGTATCACCCCACAGTCAGTCCACTCAACGACATGGTGGTAACTGGCGGCGTCGTGACATTCGGCGATGTGGGATTCATCAAGGCAATTAGCACCGGCTCCGGTCAACTTCTGTGGAATGTACCACTACCTGGAGCTTTCTATCCCGAACCTCGTGTTGTTCCCGTTCACCATCCACGATTTACACTCGACGGCAACACCGTGTATGTCAGTACAACAATTCTTGGTGGAAGCGAAACCGATCCGCATTCCTTTTTATATGCTATCGCCACAGGTGCAGACTCGACTATTAATGTGGAATTAGTTTCCTTTAATGCATCTGTTGTTAATAAAGATGTTACCCTTAACTGGAAGACAGCAACTGAAATTAATAACGCCGGATTTGAAATTCAGAGGAAAAGATATGAAGGTGTTAATATCAATACAGGATGGAATGCTATAGGATTTGTTGAAGGTAATGGAACCACAACAGCTCAATCAGATTATGCTTTTTTTGATGGTGATATTACTGCCGGAAAATATTATTACAGATTAAAGCAGGTTGATTATGATGGTTCTTATGAATATTCAGCTGTAGTGGAAGTTGAAGTGAATGGTTTACCTTATCAGTTTTCCCTTGAACAGAATTATCCCAATCCATTTAATCCTACTACAACTTTCGAATTTCAAATTGCAAATTCCGGATTTGTTAATCTGAAAATTTTTGATATACTTGGAAATGAAGTTGAAACTTTAGTTAATGAAGAGAAAGAGCCTGGTTCGTATAAAATAAAATATGATGCAAACCACCTTGCTTCAGGAGTTTATTATTACAAGCTTGCTGCGAATGGTTTCACTGATACGAAGAAATTTATTTTACTCAAATAAAAATTAATATACTTCAATGAAACAAAGGCTTTAGTCAAATTATTTCCTGGCTAAAGCCTTCCTCTATAAATTTCTCTCTCAAACTTCTTATTATTTAAGATAGTTTTATTGGATTGAATGAATTTTATGGTTCATCCGAGTAATAAAAAAAAGATTTTAACTATATAATTCACTATGTTATTTCATAACTTTAAAAAGAAAATATGAAAAAAATATTTACCTTCTCTCTGATTCTTCTTTCATTTCTTTTCTTTGGATGGGGAAGTACCGGGCATAAAATGATAAATAAAAAATCTGTCGAATCCTTTCCTCAGGATATGAATGAATTTTTATATTGGGTTGCTGAGCTTGAAGCGAATTCAATGAATGCCGATAATAGAAAAGGCACCGACCCCAATGAAGCTCCCAAGCACTACATTGATATTGATAATTATCCATCCTTCATAAATGATGGAAGGATTCCTCAAACCTGGGATTCTGTAGTTGCAATCTATGGTTATAACTTCGTAATTGATCAAGGGATTTTACCCTGGGCAATTATGACGACAATTGATACTCTCCAAAAAACTTTTGAAAGGAGAGATTGGACAAAAGCAATTTTAACAGCCGCAGATCTTGGGCATTATGTTGCTGACGGACATATGCCTCTGCATATTACAAGAAATTATAACGGGCAATATACAGGGCAGAATGGGATTCATTCTCGTTATGAATCTAATATGATAAACAGGTACCAGAATCAAATAAATTATTCCGGTGACAGTGTAAGCTTTGTGGAAAATATAAATGAGTATGTATTTTCATTTTTATACCGCAATTATATTTATGTAGATTCTGTTCTTTATGCAGACAGCGCCGCTAAAGCTTTTGCAGGTAATACTACCAGCGATCTTTACTATCAAAAGATGTGGGATTTTTCAAAAGAGTTTACTGTAATGTTGTTTGATGATGCCTCCAGAACTTTAGCAGAATTAATTTATACGGCCTGGATAAATGCCGGAAGTCCCACTATAACTACTGAAGCAGAAGATGAGATAAATAAATATTTTACATTTAACCTTGAGCAGAATTATCCCAATCCGTTTAACCCTTCAACTGTTATTCGCTATCATCTGCCTTGTGAGAGTAAAGTCTCTATAAAAGTTTATAACATACTTGGTAAAGAAGTATCAACACTTGTAAATGAAATAAAAGAAGCAGGTGTTCATGAAATTAAATTCACAAACGATGGTGAATTTTCCAGCGGTGTTTATTTTTATACGATAGAGACAGAAGGTTTTACTGATACGAAGAAGTTTGTAATGATTAAGTAGAATGTGAAGATAATGTTTTTGTAGCCCCGACATTTATGTCGGGGATAATAAATGGAAAAAAGAAAATATTGGGCTTTAGCCATTAAAAATTTAATTTTGGTTCAAGTCTTTTTAATGCTTATAAGCATCCTTTCTGTGTCTCACATAATAAACTATAACTAATTTTATAGATGTATCAACCTGATAGATTATGCGATAGTCTCCGATTCTTAAGCGATAACTTGATTCGGATCCTTTCATTTTTTTTGACTGAACAGGGAAGGGATTTTCGGAAAGATTTTCTATAACATCAAGAATCTTGGAGATTAGTTTTTTATCAATCTTTCTAAGATCGTGTTCAAATGATCTTTTAAGATCAACTTCGAATAAACCCATCTGCTTTTAATTTTTTCTTTAATTCTTCCAGGCTAATAGTCGGCTCATCTTTACGTTCAGCAATAACTGTAAGATCATGAATATCCTCAAGAAGCTCTTCATAATCTTCAATAGGTAGAATGATAGCTTTTTTAGCTCCGGATTCATCTATTATAAATTGAGAATTCACTGTTTATTCCTTAAAATCTTTAGGATAATATAATAAATTCTCTCTCAAGGTGCCTAAATAAAACAGCAGCATATCACGAAATTGAATTTAAAAACGATGGTGAATTATCCAGCGGTGTTTGTTTCTATACTATAAAGACAAATAATCTTTCATCAGCTTCAGGATAAGGTTTTACTGATACGAAGAAGTTTTTTATGGTGAAGTAGAGACGAATTATAATAGTTTACTGAATTCGTCTACTGTTAAATTGGATTGGCGAATGATTGCTCTTAATGTTCCCCTGTCAATTTCTTTATGATCCGGAACAACAACCTATGCAAATGGTCCATTGCGCCTCAGAATCATATGTCTACCGTGCTGACGTCTTATAGTAAAACCAACTTTGGAAAGAGCTTTAACACATTCCCTCCCGAAATTCTGAGAAGAGAACTCATACAGCAACTATCAATGCTTCGAAGTGTTCAGGTGGAACTGGCAGATGATCTTCTTCAAGTGCTGCAATATATCCTTGAATTGCTTCACGAATATTTTCTACAGCTTCTTCCTTTGTTTTACCCTGACTAATACATCCTGGAAGACTGGGACATTCTGCTACCCAGTAGCTATCTTCGCCAGGATATATAATTACTTGTCTCATCTCTAATTCCTTATTTATCTCTTACTAATTTACTATTTCTACTTCACTAAGCCAATGAACGAAATTGAATAATGGTGAACTTTCCAGCAGAATTTATTTTTTATACTTTGGATGCGGAAGGTTTTATTGAGAAGAAGAAATTTGTGTTGATGAAGTAATCCTTCATTTATAATGAGGATATAAGATTTAATAGATTTTCATTCTGAATAAAAGTGATTTTTTAGATCTTCTTCAGCAATATATTTAGATGCTTGTCTTATTATTGCTTTCAGAGTGCCTCGATCAATCTCTTTATGATTTGGAATTGTTATTGGTTGCTTTACATTGTTTTTTAATAATCGGACTAATTTAATATGACTTCCTTTTTGTCCTGAGATTACAAAACCAAATGTTTTAAATATTTTAATTACATCCTCACCGGAAAGAACCTTTAGTTTAGGCATAGATAAGATTGTCTAATTCAACATTTGCGATTATTGTCGGGTTAGGTGCAATATCAAGTTCTTCCAGGTTTTCATTTTCAAGATGTAGCTCAATTGCTTCCTTTAAATTCTTTACGAGTTCGTCTAAAGTCTTGCCTTGTGTTACTACAGCCAGATCATTACATTCAGCCACAAAATATTTTTCGCCCTTAAATATGTGTACACTTATTACTTTTTTCATAAGATTTTTCCGGTTATTTATTAAACTTTGAATTAAGATAACATATTAGCGATAGAAAATCTATTCTTGTTAATCATCCATCGTAAGGCTGCTTATTATAAAAAGATTATGTTATTGGGTTGACCACTAAGGCTTAGCAGAATTATCCCAATCCTTTTAATCCTTCAACTACTATTCGTTATCATCTGCCTTATGCGAGTAAAGTAACTTTAAAAGTTTACGACTTACTTGGTAAAGAAGTAGCAACTCTTGTAAATGAAACAAAAAAACAGGTGCTCACGAAATTGAATTTAAAAACAATGGTGAACTTGCCAGCGAGTTACCAGTTACTTTCAACTATACTTTATACTAAGCAAGTAAAAATTTTTATAATCCTGAATCAAGTTCAGGACG
>Ga0154750_1068_pt1 | contig 15639 bp, 12 predicted proteins | sample Rifle2008BG16ft_FD_105758 | JGI IMG/M metagenome (GOLD analysis project Ga0154750, IMG submission 105758) | Ignavibacteria bacterium RBG_16_35_7 | reverse complement strand
GTTTTATTACCGTAAGTCAGCGTCTTATAAGTAACTCCCTCGAAAGCTTTCTTGTAATTATTGAAATTTTTTTTATAAAACATTATTAATTCCTTCTAAAGTTGAGATAATCAATTACCTTCACGAATAATATTCATTATCAAAATAAAATATATCTATGTTAAAAGAAACATCGCTTCGGCGCGAGACAAAGGGCAATGTGTTAAATGCGGTGCATCTGTCTCGGCTATAGCGAGACAGGTCGCCCCTCCCAAGAGGGGACGGTACGTTTTAAATCAATTTTATTAATTCCTTCTTCGGTGTGGGTTACATTATGTTAGGAGAAATATTACTAAGTTATTACGCTATGAAAAAGATAAAGATTATCACAAATAAAAATATCAATAAATGGAGAGTGTTATGAAAAAGAGAAACATCGACATGTCGGTTTTTTCTATCGGATTATTAATTGTTTTGTTAACGATTTCTTTCTCCTGCGTAGAGTTTGATAATTCGGAAACCGAAAATTTTATCGGAGCTTGGAAAGGAAAAGTTCAATTCAGAACCGGGGAGTTTGCACAAGTTAAAGATCTGGAGTTTATGCGTGTCTTTAATAGCGGCGGCACTATGACGGAATCTTCTAATTACGATGGCGTGCCTGTTGTACCTCCTGCATACGGAATGTGGAAAAAGACCGGAGATAAGCAGTATGAGGCAAGGTATGAATTCTACTTTACCAAAATACCAGCTTCCTATGAAGTTGTTAAAAAAGGCGGAGGATTTCCTCCTGCAGGTTATGGAATCCTCATCGAAAAAATTACTCTTTCAGATGACGGGAAGTCGTACAAATCTACAATCAAGTGGGACGCTTTTGATAAAACCGGTAAACAAATAAATTCCGGCGATGAGGCAGATGCAGAAGCAAAACGAATGGAGTTTTGATTACATTTGTATTTCCTCTGCGAGCCTTGCGACTGCTCTGTGTACTCTGCGGTAAAATAATAACCGCAGACCTGTCCGCCTCTGGTGGAGAGCCCAGGGCCGTCAGTCTTTAGCCGAGGATCCGCAAAGGACGCAAAGGAAATTTCTTCTAGGCTCATGAGAATGAATAATTAAGATGCCATTGAGTAATAATGTACCTGGACATAATCACATCAGCCCAAGAAGAAACTGTCTCACCGTTTCTATTTTTACAATATTTTGATTACTTGCTATCTTTCAGCCGTCGCATGCAACTAAAATTCACTTTAAGCATTATACAATTAAAAGCTTGATAAAACCTGAAGAAGAACTGCTTTTACTTGAAAAGATCAGAGCGGATCCAAGGGAATTCGGGATCCTGTTCGATCAGTATTATACAAGAATCTTCGGCTATATATTAAGAAGAACCTTGAATTATGATCTTTCCGGAGACATAGCTGCCGAAACTTTCTTAAAAGCATTTCTGAAAATTAATGACTTTAAATGGAGGGATATTTCTATTAGCTCGTGGTTTTTTAAGATTGCAACCAATGAGATTAACCAATATTACAGAAAGCAAAAATATTCGCCGCACTCTCTTGATCTGCTTTTAGAGCGCGAAGAATTTGATATCGCGAACGCCGAAAGTTTTGAAGAAGAAAAAACAAGGGTGGAAGAAGAATTAAAAAACCATGCTGATTTTATGTTAGTTCAGAAAAAGCTTGAGAAATTACCTGTCAAATACCAGGAAGTAATTGCCTTGAAATATTTTGAAGATAAAAGCATTAAAGAAATATCAGAAATACTTGATAAGAAAGAAGGAACTATTAAATCTTTGATCTCAAGAGGATCGCAGAAACTCAAAGATTCTTTGTAAAATTTTCTTAAAATAAAAGAATACATCGAAGCAATAAGGATTAAACAAAATGGAAGAAAAGAAATTTATAAGTAAGATGGACAATTTGAAGAAACCTGATTTCAACAGCAAGGAGCCGAACAAAAAACTGAAGCTGGCGATTATTAATTCAAAAAAATCTGCCGCAATGGGTGTATGGTTCCTTTTGGTTCCATGTTACTTTTTATTTATGATAGTAATGAAATACTATTTTAATGTTAATCTGCATGTTATAGATATCTTTGAGGATTTTATTGCAAGCTTGGACAAATCACCTTTAACAAAGTTTATTGCGCCGCTTTTCTTTGTGGGCTTGCCAATTGCAGGGATAGTCATAAATTTATTATCTGTAATGTTCTTCGAGTACGATAAAGAGCAGAAACAAATTAACATGTCTGTCAAATTAAAACCTCTCAACATTCTGTTGGTCATCATGAGTCTGGCAGTAGTATCGATCTTTATACTTTATTTAATCACTGAGAATTTACATCCATAAACAATTAAAGAATAATTCAATTAATATAAAATGGTTTGTGAGAAAAGGAATTTTGTTTTTTCCGGCTTCGCTGATCGGCTTGTTTGTTTCAATAGCAGCCGTCGGGTATTGTGTTTATCTTTTTATTGATATTGACAGCAGGTCACATTCCGTAAGTGACACATTAATAAATTTTGTGTTTAATGCTTTACTTGTAGCAGTAGTTTATTCTATTATAGCATTTTTTACAAGCAAGGAGAATATGCCGCAATAAAATTTATTGTCGCAAATCTTTACGAGTTTACCAGGCGTATCCGATATCAAATCTTAACAACGGAACTGTTCCATCCAATTTAGAATAAACATTATCCTCACCGGAAAAAAAGTAATAATCAACTCCGATACCAAGACCCATTGCAAACTGTTCACCCGGGAACCATTGCCAGCCAACCAACCCGCCAACTGAGGTTATTGATACGGATGCATCGCTTCCTTCGCTTGATAGATTATTGTAGGAAACATTCGGAGCAAAATAAAACCCCTTTAAATTTTTGCCTTTGGGATAAAATCTTGCTTCTGCATTTACACCAAATCCATTTAAACCTGATACTGTCGGCGACTGTATTCCGCCGCCAATTGCAAGTCCGTCGTTTATTTTATGAAAGTAAGAAATATTATAGAAGAGCAAAAACTTTAATGGATTGATTATTATCATGCTGCTTCGTGGTGTGATGTCTTCCGATTGAGAGATGATGGTCGCTTCCGAATATATTGTATCTCCGGTTGCTGGATCAATAGTCCATTTTTTCTCATCGGTGCGCTCTTGCCCAAAACCGGATGCGAAGATTGCTGCGCCGACTAACAATGCTAGTGATAATGTTTTCACTTTAACGTCTCCTGTTGATACTTTGTTATTGCAAACTTACGAAAAAAGAATTTTCAATCGGAATACTAATTGTTGAGTGACTGATAAGCGGGTATAAACAGAAAGAGACATATTATTCAAAGTCCGGGAAGGAAATTTTCTCTTATTCCCAATATGGGAACTTTTTATATTTGCCCGTGCGAATTATAGCAATCAAGACAGTAAAAGATTTTTGGCAAAAGCATAACGAAGCTGAACAACCATTAAAAGCATAGTACGCAGAAACAAAAAGAGCTAACTGGAAAAAACCGCTTGATATTATTAGGTATTATCGAACAGCAAGTGTTTTGCCTAATAATAGAATTGTTTTCGACATCAAAGGAAATGATTATAGGTTGATAACTGCAATTAACTATGATTTTGGGATAGTGTACATAAGATTCATAGACGCACATAAAGAATATGATAAAACCTGCCCGCCGGCAGGCAGGTAAACGCAGAGGAAATTTGTCCAAAGGACTCCTTCGGAGAAATGAACATTAAAGCCATCAAAACAAAAAAGGATTACGAAGCGGCGCTTAAAAAGATTGAAGAACTGTTTGAAGCAAAACCAAATACTGCTAACGGAGATTTGCTTGAGGTGCTTACAACCCTTGTTGAATCCTATGAACAAAAACATTTTAGCATTGCGCCACCGGATCCAATTGAAGCAATAAAGTTTAGAATGGAATCCCGCTTTTAACGGGAGGTTAAAGCAATCAGATATTGCTGAAGTAATTAGTGGGAAAAATAGGGCTTCGGAAATTCTTAACAAGAAAAGAGAACTAACTGCAAAGATGATGAAAAACCTCCATCATAAATATAATATTCCAGCCGAATCGCTTTTAGCTTAACCAAAACCCGCTGATTTTTTACTGAGCCGGCAAGAACCACTTCTTGATCGCACCTTAATCTATAGCTCGTAGTTGTTGTGCTCATCACAATCAAGCTTTAAGACGTTTTGTTTATAACTATATCTTTTTATCTTGTACCCAATTAATTTTATCGGAGGTGTCATGAAAAATACAATTCTTGTTATGTTCGTTTTGTTTATTTCGTTTAGCTGTTCTAATCAGAAAAAGGAAGGTCCATCCATGATTACTAAAGAAGTCAGCTATTCTGCAGATGGAACAACTCTTAAAGGATTTCTTGCATACGATGAAAATATAAAAGGCGTAAGACCCGGAGTGATTGTCGTTCATGAATGGTGGGGGCACAATCAATATGCACGTAAAAGGGCCATGATGCTGGCCGAACTTGGCTATACTGCCCTGGCAATTGATATGTACGGTGATGGAAAACAAGCAAATCATCCCGATGATGCAGGAAAGTTCGCTATGGCAATAATGAAAAATATGCCCACAGCAAAAGCAAGATTTGAAGCCGGTGTAAAATTTCTAAAGCAGCAAGCTCAAACAGATGTTAAAAGAATTGCTGCTATTGGTTACTGTTTTGGCGGAGGTGTTGTGCTGCGTATGGCAGTTGCCGGAGAAGATTTGAATGGCGTTGTAAGTTTTCATGGCGGCTTACCGACAGATTCAGTAGCGAATCCTAAACAAGTAAAAGCAAAGCTATTAGTTTGCAATGGTGCTGACGATAAGTTTGTTCCTGCTGAACAAATAGACGCTTTCAAAAAAGTAATGGTTGATGCCGGCATTAATTTTAAGTTTGTTAATTATCCTGGAGCAATACATGCATTTTCAAATCCCGATGCAGACAGTTGGGTAAAAAGTTTAGTATGCCGATTGCCTACAATAAGCATGCAGATGAAGAAAGCTGGAAGGATATGAAAATATTCTTCAAGGAAATATTTAAGTAGCATCGGATTTCTGACAACATTTTCCTTGCCCAAGTTTAGCCCACCTCCCTCCATAGGCGGATAAACTAAATCTTCTCCAAGGAGGAGACATTTAATAGTTTTAATTTGAAGGAAGTCGTCTCCTCTTGGGAGGAGCGAGAGGTGGGTCTTTTGTTCCCTCACCGCCCTAAACCAGTCAATCTGCGGGAAAGTTATTTGACCGCAGAGTTCCTAAAAGAGTATTCCCCTGCGTTGTCACCAATCATACAAAATCCGCACTATGTTAAATAGGAAGGTCAAAAAGTATAATTTATTGAAAGGAATTTAGATATGCATCCATTACTCAAAACCAAGATGGCTGGAAATATAGCTGCTTTAGTTTTATTATTTATTAGCTTCATGTTCCTCGCCGGGTGCAGCAAAGATGATAGCTACCCAACAAACAATGGCGGGAATGCCGGCACTCAAGGAACGAATGAAATATTCATTAGCGGTATGGCATTCTCACCTTCAAGCAAAACAATTTCTGCAGGCACAACAATAAAATGGATTAATAAAGATAATACTACTCACACCGTAACAAGCGGAGTTCCCGGTTCGCCTTCAGGAACTTTTGACTCCGGTAATTTTGGACAAAACGGAGAGTTTAGTTATAAATTTGATCAAGTTGGGACATTCAAATATTTCTGTAATGTTCACCAATCAATGACTGGAACAATCACGGTGCAGTAAGCTTAAAAGCGCTGCTTGTCAAAAACCACATCGTGACTTAGGAAAATGGTTTCAAGCATTCTAATTAAAAACGGTCATCAATTGATTGATGACCGCCAAGAAAAATTCATCATCTATTTAGTAAATTATTATTATGCTGCGGGCCACAGCCAGCCGAATACTCCCGCCGTGAACAGAGCATAAATCAATCCATCGAACATAGATTTTAATGTAGCGCTCCAGCTTTTTTTGTACCAAATGCTATTCTGCATTAAGGCGAGACTATAACCAACAAATGCAGTCGCTCCGGCAAAACGAAATACTGAAAGGTAATCTGCTCCAGCAGGCACAGCTCGCCCCGCAATGTATGCGGCAAACACACCGACTATCAAACAATAAACAAACCATTGTGCAAGACTCGGACCCATATTAAATGCCCCGCCCTGGAATATTGTTAAAATACCAGAAGGTCCATTATTCATCTTGTCTTTAAACTCTTTTGAGCTTCTCTCTTTATTTTCAGTACAGTAAGGAAACATGTAATCACCGGCAGGAATGCTTGCTTTTCTGAGATCGTTCATTAACATATCTTCACCAGGCAGCTTTTTGTAATCCGAGTTGTGATATTTTAAGAACATATGGGTGACAGAACTTAGAATAAAAACAACGATGGAGGAAAGAAGAATTGGAAGCCAGAGTGAAATTACTGAAACCATTTCGTCTCCTTTTATTTGGTTTATAAAAAAGTTTGATTAAGTAACTCGATATTAAAATAAGCACGACCATTTGTGATATGCAAACGGAAAATAATAATATGCGGATGAGATAATTATTAAAGCCATACATCTTGGTGCACCTATCGGAATTGCTATGTTTTCAATCAGTCCATCTGAAATTACTCCCGGTCCGCTTGGCATTTCTGAGACTAATCCAATTACTGATGCACCGCTTGCTATAGCCAGCTTTGCTTCATCAATCGCCTGAATGAGGCAAAATTTTATTTCAGTTTTATCTTTGTAAGCATATTAAGTCTCAATGCAAATAAAAACCGCTACAGGAACTCCCATAGCGGTTATTGTAATTAATTATAATAATGAGTTAATTAAATATGTATCTGAACCCTATCTGCATTTGCCAGCGTGATAATATTCCCGGATCATCCTGGAATGTCTTTTTCAAATTAGTATCAAATTTGAAAACAGGAGCGCCCTGAGCATTAAAATTAACAAACTGGAGTGGCGAAGTTGCAGCGGAATTAGCTACTTGTCTAACTCCCCAGTTTGAGTTAAGAAGATTTGCAACGTTAAGAATATCTACACTTAGCTGAAAAGTATGTTTACTTCCTCCAAGCATAAGTGCAAAATCCTGAAGAACTCGCAAATCAATATTGCTAAACCAAGGATTGACTCCACCGAAACGTTCAGCAATTTGTCCTCTGTGAGCTTTTAAATAATCATCTTGTTCAATAAATGCATTGAATGCATTCCACTGCGCAAGTGCTTCAGCTGCCGTACCATCAAAATTAATCTCACTTTGATTTCTCGGGATATAAATCAAATCATTTGAACCGGAACCATCCCCATTCAAATCACCGGAATAAATGTAGGAATATCTATTCCCACCGGCACCGGCAAATCTATTCCCATCTGCAACTTCAACAAAAACACCAATGCTTGTTGCCCAGTTTTCCGACCATTCATAACGGTAAGTTGCATTTGCAATGATACGGTTACGATTACCAAATTCAGAATAACCAAGAATAGGTTTATTCGGATTACCGCTGGTTGGAGTATTTCCGAACAAATCCAAAGCAATTTCGGTTGACTTCATTAGATTTCTTGCGTCCAGATAAGTATAGGATAAGCCTGTGCTAAGTCCAAAATCAAAATTCTTTCTTAACTGAGCTGTTATATTATAATTGTAACCCTCGCTAGAATTATCAATCACGTATGCCCCGCCGATGCTTGTATTTAATGGTCCATTACCATAATAAGGTCGTCCATCGGGAAGAGTACGTGTAGGCTTCGATAAGTTTGCGTCCCTTACATAGATGGCATTTATATCTTTGCTGTAAACAAACTCGAGAGTGCCAAGCAAATCCCAAGGAAGAAGATGATCAACCGCTAAATTTGTTGTCCATGCCTGAGGCCATTTAAAGTCCGGCACCATTGCATTTAAATAAAACGTTTGTTCCTGTGGCGGTAAATTTGGATTAAAACCCGGATTAGAAATGTTGTTGCCAATCCATACAAATGGAAGTCTGCCTGTAAATATCCCGGTTCCGCCACGAACTTGAGTTGATTTGTCCCCGGTTACATCCCAATTAAATCCGACTCGCGGGGAAAATAATGGCTTAGCCGATGGCAGTTTGCTTTGATCGACTGTTTCCGGATTTCCATCAGCATCAAGAAGATTTAATGATCTTGAAAATGGATTATCTACCACATCATTTAAGTACATTGGTATATCAACTCGTAATCCATAAGTCAATGAGAATACGTCTGATAGTAAAAATTCATCTTGTGCATAGAATGCCAACTGGCCAACTTTTATATCTTCGCCTTTAAATGGTTTTTGTACAGCATCAGAAGCGATTTTATTAAAATCAACAAAGTTTGGATTAGTGGGATCAGTTAGTGCAAAGAAATCAGCTAGGGAACTAAATGTTGTTCCTCCAAATTGAGCAGGAACCATAAATAATCCTGCATAGAATAAATTAAATGAGTTATAGAATTTGAAATATTCAAAATTGGCTCCAACGGTAATAACATGGTTATTGGCAAAATAGCTGAAATTATTTGTAAACTGTAAAACATCCTGATCGAGAATATTATGAATTGAAAAAGGTTCTTGACCCAATGTAGTATATGTTATACCGTTTTCAGCAATTTCAATTGTGGGATATATTTTACTTGTATTCGCTTCCCGGAAATCTCTGAATCTATTATAGCTTGCAAAAAATCTGTTTGCCCAACTAGTACCTCGACTATTTAATTCCGTCGCAAAAGAGTTCAACTGGTTATTTATTCTGTAACCTGAACTCTGGAAAGGAAGAGTGTTTTCATTTGGTCCTCTGCCCGTTCCATTAAAACTAATTGCAAACGGATGCGGAGGTAAATCGCGTTTTGCATTCAGATAGTTATATCTGAATGTAAAAGCATTATTTTCATCAATGTTCCAATCTAATTTTATTAGAAATTTTTCATTATCTGTATTGTTAGAATAATTTTCATAAGAACCCGGATCATAGCCATAAACGGAAATCATTCTCTGCCTAATTTGATCCATTACTGAAGCTTGAACTCTTGAAATTCCAAATCCGGAAGTTCCACGGTTTGCGGTAAAGTTACTGCCGGGATCTTTTCTTCTTTCTATCTCTCCATTTAGAAAAAGAAAAAGTTTATTTTCAACAAGTGGACCGCTAGCCGTAAATCCCGATTGATTATAAGATAAGCTTGGATTGGCGACAACTTCATTTCCGGTAACTTTGTTACCAACCAGATTTTCATTTCTTATAAAACTATATAAAGAAGCTTTATACTGATTCGTTCCGCTTTTTGTTACGGTATTAATACCTGCGCCTGTGAATCCTCCTTCTCTAACATCAAACGGCACAACCGATACTTGAACTTGCTCAACAGCATCATATGGAACCGGTTCAGCGTTTGTTTGACCGCCTGGGGCTGGATCATCCAGGCCAAATGAATTATTGAAGTATGAACCGTCGAGAGAAATGTTATTATAGAGCCAATTTTTACCACCGAAACTGTAATTTCCATCACTTCGTGGATCTAACCTGATTAAGTCTCGTGTGCTTCGTTTAATAGAAGGTAAAAGAGTAACTTCTCTGGGTTTGATAAATGTTTCAGCACCTGTTCGGTTGCTGCTGAATATTTCAGTTCTATCAGCAGTAATAAGAACTTCCTCTCCAATTACCGCTTCCTCCGCAAGTGTAAAATCTAATCTTAGCTGCTGACCTAGGTTAAGAAAGATATCTTTTCTTTCATCCTTCGTATAACCAACAAAGGAAACTGTGACCGTATATGGGCCCCCAATTTTCATATTCGGAATATTAAATTGTCCGTTGCTCCTAGTAGAAGCGCCGTATTGAGTTCCGCTAGGAACATGAACCGCAATTACGTTAGCACCTGGCAGAGGATTATTCTCTTTATCTAAAACCATACCGCTCATTGCGGCTGTTGTTACGCCTTGCGGGTAAGCTTGTTGTAGAAATATAATACATAGGAAGGCTACTGACAGGACAAATGGGAAATATTTTGTTTTCATATAACTCCTTTAAATTGGTTGATGATAGTTAGTTGCAATGAACTTATTTATAACAACACATTATATTCGATGACAAAGGAGTGGACTATTTGAATTCTAATCTTAAGGATTAAGACCTCTTGTAAATTAAATTAAAATATTGTTTATTGCAAAAACTATTTTTTAAAGGACAAATCTTTGCTGAAACCCGTATCTCGCCCGGAGACAAGCCGGTTTTATTGAACAATTCAAGATTTTAATTAAACCTGAGAGATAACAAGGGCTTTATCATCTAATCAAACGAGTAGAGACAATTAAACAACACCATCATGAATTACTCTGTTACAAAATCTTTGTTTAAAAATTTTTTAAACCAAAATTGTGCATATTCTCGCTGCTCGTGAAGTCTTTTGGCAGATCTTATTCCGTGTCTTTCATTTGGATATAGCATTAATTCGAAGTGTTTATTAAGTGATGTTAACTTATCTACAAGCTGGATTGTATTTTGCATGTGAACGTTGTCATCCATTATTCCGTGAATGAGCCGCAATAATCCCTTATACTTACCTGCATGCGTAATTGCTGAACCAAACGAATATCCTTCGGGATTTTCTTCAGGAGTATCCATGTATCTTTCGGTATAAATATTATCGTAAAGCCGCCAGTCGGTTACTGAGAAATCAGCAACACCATGAGTGAAGTAATCTGAGCCCAAAGTAAGAGCCATGCATGCGACATAACCGCCGTAACTTGCGCCAGTAATACCAATTTTTGTGGAATCAACGAAAGATTTTTTCCTAAGCCATTTTACTGCAGTTGAATAATCTTCAATTTCCCATTTGCCAAGATTACGATACATGAATGATTTTCCTTTCCCGCCAAAATAATCAGCGCCGCGATGATCAACTACAAAACTTATTATACCGCTTTGAGCCATAAAATATCTGTCGAGATATGGAAAGAAGGAATTTGATACGTCATTACTTCCAGGCCCGCCATAAACAGAAAATAAGACGGGATACTTTTTACCCTCATCAAAATCCGGAGGCAGAACCCACATTGCTGGAAGCTCAAGTCCATCTTCCGTTTTGATGGTGAATAATTCTGCTTTCCCTAAATTATACTCGTTTGTTGCTTTAGTATTTCTATCACCGAGATTTCTGATGAAATCACCGTTTCCATTTAATAAGTCCAACCTTGCCGGAGTGTTAACATCAGAATGGCTGTCGTAAAAATATTTTCCATTGGGCGATACCGATGTGCTATGTGTACCGTCAATATTTGTAAGCCGTTTAAGATTATTGCCATCGAAATCAACGACAAATAAATGAGTTTCAAACATCCAGCCTTTATTCCCCTCAAAATAAATTTTGTTATTAGTCTCATCAACTAAAATAATTTGCGAAACATTCCAATCACCGCTAGTTAATTGATTTTTAAGTTTACCGGTCATATCATAAAAATATAAATGTCTCCATCCGTCAACATCTGAGCGGAGTATAAATCCCCGATTGTTTTTAAGAATGTGAATGTCTTCAAAGAACTCAACCCAGGTTGGCTGCCGTTCTTCATAGATCAATTTATTTTTTCCTGTATTGGGATTTGCAGAAAGGATTTGTAAATGATCTTGTTCCCGATTTAATACTTGATAAAAAAGTTCTTTACTGTCCGGCGACCAAAATGGCCAAGCGGTATATTGATCAACGGACTCATCTTCATCAACCCAAATAATTTTATTTTCAGAAATATGAGCCACACCCAGTTTTACTTTTGGATTTGGATCGCCTGCTTTGGGATAATGCTGCCACTCAATTTCGGCGTGAAGCTCATCCACTTTGTAAAGAGGAAACTTTGGAACAGGCGAGTCATCAAAATTTAAGAAGGCAACCATATCGCTGTTTGGTGCCCACCAGAAAGCACGATAATTAAGTGAACGCCCAATTATCTCTTCCATATAAACCCACGAAGCATAACCGTTGTAAATAATATCTGAAGCATCATTTGTTAACCTGGTTTCTTTTCCTGTTTCAACATTTACCACATAAAGATCTTTGTTTCGAGTGAATGCAATTTTCTTTCCATCGGGTGAAAGTATTGGATTGACTTCTTTATCAGCACTATTTGTCAAACGCTTAAACTCATTTTTGATTAATGAATAAAAGTAAAGATCGTTGTCATTGTTGAAAAGCATTCCCGAAAAGTCTTCGGTCATTTCAATATTTTGCTCCGCAGAGAATTTATTTTTTTTAAGATTAATATTGATGGCATCATAATCAATTAAAACAGTTTCTTCTCCGGTTTGGGCATTTACTTTTACCAAAGAGCTTTTCTGTGCCTCCCGTTTTTGCAGAAGATAATGATCATCATCAAACCATCCCTGTGTTCGCGGAAGAGGTTTATATATTCTCGGTTCGGCGAACAAGTAAACCTGATCAAAGGATAATTTTTTATCTTGTGCAAAAAGTCCAAAATGAAGCGGAATAAAGCTTATTGTGAAAAGAAATATGAGTTGAGATTTTATTGATGAAGCAGTCATGAGAATTCCAGGTAATGATCATATGAAATAAAGTGAATATTTCGGAAATTAAAAAGGGCTTGGCAGGAAGAATATCCCAAATTGTGAGCTAGATTCTTTCTGTTTTATCCCGTTTGAAGATTAAAATTTTTCGGTGAAAATTAAAAAATTTTTGTATGTAAGGCGCCTACCTTTTGAGGTTTGTAAAAAGTTTATCTAAGTTTCATTACAATATTTTAATAACTTGAAAATGTCTGTTATCAATTCGGCAAAAAAAGATTACTCCAAATGAATAACCAAGGAGACTTAATATCATGAATGCAAACAAATCACTTTGGGTTAGCAAACAGAACTTAAAACTTGGAATATCAGCTCTCGGGCTGCATGGAAAAAAAATTGGGTCGGTTAAGCAAGTTGTACACGATGGAGACACGCTCAGTACAAGGTTAATTCACAATTTAGGTGTTAGATTTCTTGGCATAGATACTCCTGAAATTAGTTTTCAATTTCCCGGGACACATACTTTTATTAATCTTTCAGACAAAAGATGGGATGAATATTTCAGATCCGGTAAGTGGAAAGAAAATTTTGCAATTGGTCAAGACCTTTATCATTACTTCAATAATATAATTGGCAATGGGAAAAATGTTTCTAAAAATCATGCGGAGCTTGCCGTTGAAGCCGAAAAATCTTTAGTGAAAATAATTACTTCGGATGTTAAAAAAAGCAAAAAAAGCACAAGATCGTTTACCTTCTTCATGGCATTTGGCAATGATTTTTTGGATGGATACGGAAGACTTTTATGTTATCTGAACAGCGCAACGGATAACTTTAAAAGTCAAAAAGAAAAAGATGAAGTAAAAAGGCTTTCATACAATGAGCGGCAATTAGCAACAGGTTGGGCCGCACCATATTTTATTTGGCCGAATATACAGCCCTTCCTATCAATAAAGGCATTTTCCAGAGAAAACGTGCTTCCCAATAATTTCTGGACTTTGATAAAAAAAGCAGGCAAGCTGCATCAAGCAAGAAAGTTTGTCGGCGACGCAAGGAACAGCAACAAGGGAATCTTTAACAACGCAAATTTATTGAAGCTGATGCCTTTTGAGCTGAGAATTATATCAAGGAAAAAAGGTCCGGATAGGTATGTGATTGACCTCAGAGATGAGGGAAATAATGTTTTATTAAAACCCGAAGAGTATATAAAAATTCCGCATCAAGAAGACAGATTACACGTTCCATCGGAATACGTACCAATATTTCAGGTGTTTGGCTGGGTGATAAAACAATAGAAAGCCCATCCCTGCCCTTCCCAAAAGGAAGGAGTATTAAGAGCGTGCCGAAAGAGGTTTTTAGTTTTAATCAAAAATAATCCGATAGATTTGGTGTGCTTTTAAGTCCGACGATCTTCATTTCAATTATCTAAAAAAAGTCAATTGAGAATCCGACCCCAAATTTTGAAATCTTTCTATCATAATAAGAGCTAAACATATCCCTGCCGGAATAGTAAGAAGCATAAATTACAATTCCCTTTTTGTCCCAGCCGCCAAACTTCATTCCCGCCATCAGTTGATTACTACCGGAATATTTAGCAGTGCCATCAAGAAAAAAATGATCTGCAAGGAACAAGTTTGCATCATGATCAAAAACCTTTCCCAAAATGTTTGCTGCCGCCGCCTCAAATCCAACATGAAAATTATATTTTTTCAATTCATCAGGACGAACGAGAGCCGCATAAGATAAACCACCGTAATACTTCAGCAAATAATTTTCAAATTGGAGCTGATGTGCAACAGTTATTTCTCCAAAATCTTTTGTGAACGGAATAGGTTCTTTCCCATCAATCCACACATCCTTATCGGTATCATAGCTTCCATCTACAAGGTGAGCACTGTTATGAATTATTCTGAATCGTGCAAGTAACTTGCTCTTTTCGAATTGGGTTGAGTAAGAAAAACCACCTCCAAAGAAACCATCTACCGCAGAAATTTGCAGCCGCTTGCCGGCATAACTTTTTGAAAATGCATAAGTCATAAATTCTATACCTGCCGTAATGCGTGTTTTAGAATCACCTGACTCAAATGACAATAGGTCAACCGTGTTGCCAATATCTACCTTTAGATTTGTGGTTGAAGTATAATACAAAATGCCCAGCCGCGCTTCTTGGTTATTTGCTTTTAGCGGCATAAAGTTTAATCCACCAGGAAGAAAAATGAAGTTATAATTGTCCTGTGAAAATAGCGTGGTTGGAAATACAAAGAGGGCAACAATTGTAATTATTATTTTATTCTTCATATACATCGCGATAATTTTTAATTCAAAGTTAAGAAAAAAGTGCTAATGAAAATCAAAAAACTAATAGGATTACAGCGAAACACAGGATTTGTAAATTATTATAAAATATTTTTTGTGAATTGCGTGAAAGTACCTTGGATATATTTTGCAAAGAAGGTATTTTTAAACCGAATTTAGTGACTTGGTACATGAAAGCTCGACTTTTGAGCTTGGTTCTGGAGGGACCCCAATTACAAGTCTTTCGATTCCTGCCACCTAGTGATGCAGTGTTAATTGATACTACCCCGTTTTAGTATAAATTCTTAATTAAGTGTAAATCAGATTTACAGCAATAAAGCTATACTAAAAAAATAATAATTCCTCCAAGAAATTTCCTCAATCAATTGAAACCTTGCTGGAGTTGAAAAGGCAATGAGGAAAGATTATGATGGCACATTTATTAGAAAAAGCCAAAGAATTCTAAAAACAATTAAAATCTGCGATTAGTAGATTTATGGAAGGGCAAATAAGTTGCTGATGAAAGTTGTCGGCTTGATGTCACATAAAATTATTTTCAAATCTTTTCTGTTGATTGTAGTCCTTTTCTCAACGATTAGCTTTCCTAATACAAATTATGTGATGACCATATCGAATTTGATAATGATTGATGCTGGAACAATTGAATTCGAAGTCAGCATTAAAAGTGTTAATGATAATTTCATCTTAACCTCCTATCAATGTTCTTTTCTGCTGAGTCCTGATATGGGAAAAGATGACCGACTATCCTGTACATATATTGAAGGCACATCACAATTGACTAATCTGCCCACTTTAAAAGTTGCCATCAATAGTTTAGATGGCA
>Ga0154750_1185_pt1 | contig 17828 bp, 15 predicted proteins | sample Rifle2008BG16ft_FD_105758 | JGI IMG/M metagenome (GOLD analysis project Ga0154750, IMG submission 105758) | Ignavibacteria bacterium RBG_16_35_7 | reverse complement strand
CTGAGGTTCTCCTGCATTTCCGTTTTTCTTTTCGCAACTGAAATAAACCAATGATGTAAGTATGATCAATACAGCAAAAAGCTGTTTTAGTGATATATGTTTTTTCATTTGTATCCTTTTATATTTTGATTAACTACCTTATTTTATTTTCGTCTTTTGATTAGAGTTGATTTTTCCCCTCAAGTTCTCAAAATCCTTTGAATTATACATTCAATGATTGAATCGAAAGACGATGTAAAAAGGTATGATTAGATAAATTCTAAATAAATAGTGCAAAAGGATGAAAAGTGGACTAATCCTTAGGGAGGTAGCTGAATGTTTTATATTAAATGAAAAAAAAATGGCCACCAAAGGATTTCAAAATTCATGGGCACTCCGCTACTTTATTACGTGCCCACGTATCAATTCTTTCTAACCTTTATACTGTCTACTAACAAAGTAAAAGTATGTTCTTACAATTAACAGTAACTATTAGTTAATTTCACCGTTCTCAGCAGCATCTTTGAGTTTTTCATTTGCAAAAATTGCAATCTCAACTCGTCTGTTCATACGTTTTCCTTCATCAGTATCATTTGAAGCAACAGGTTCGTTTTCACCGAGCCCAACAACTGAAAATCTTGAAGACAAAACTCCCTGCAGTTTAGAATAATCTGAAACTGTATTTGCTCTTCTTTCTGATAATGATTGATTGTACTCATCTGTGCCATCAAAATCAGTATGCCCTGTTACCAGAATATTTGTATCAGGATATTTGTTAAGTATGACAGCAAGTTTATTGATATTTGTTTTTGCCTGAGGTTCAAGCGTTGAGGAATTGGTTGCAAATAAAATTCCTGAATCGAAAGTAATTTTTATACCTTCGCCAACTCTTTCTATTTTTGCACCAGCAATATCATTTTCCATTTCCTCTGCTTGCTTATCCATATAGTTTCCAATCAGAGCACCTGCTGTACCACCAACAGCTGCACCTATTATTGCACCCAGAACTGTGTTACCTTCATAATGCCCGATAACTCCGCCAACCACGCCACCGCCAACTCCGCCTATAACTCCTCCTTTAACAGCATTGCTTGTGCTGCAACCGTAAATAAAAACAGACACGGCTAATGCAGAAATTAAAATTATGCCATTTATTTTTTTCATTTTGTTTCTCCTATAATTATTTAGAACGTTTCTTTAATTCTTTTGGATTATCTTTACCATATCCAACTATTTTTAGATTATTTCTTTCAACACTTTTGCTTACCGGGTAGTCTGCAACTGATTGAATTTTTCTCTTATTCAAAGAAATATCTAATTCCCAGCCCGGCATCAATTCCAAGCCCTGTTAGTGGGGTAATCTGAAAAACCGGTACTAACTCTACAAATACATCTATCGGAGTTGAATGGGGAAACCAGGCTATACCAAACACGCCTCTAATACCGATTGAACCTTCATAACCTCCGCCGCTGTTGAACCTGCCGCCGATTCCATAATAGAGAGGAAATCTTTCTGTTGAACTGATTGCATTAAATGAGTGCCAGAGATAATCCATATGAAAATGGACGCGGCTGCCTCTATTATAGTTACCTTTGTATTTAATACGGTCGCCTCCTACGGATACACCAAGGCCAAAATCAAAAGCATTTTCCTTTGATGTCCAGAGTTTTGCACTCAACCCGGTTGGCTCTCCTAAAATAAGCCCAAGCCCAAATCCGTGGTCCTGCGCTGCAATTGGTTTTGCTAAGATCAACATCATACCCAAGACCATACCAAACAAAAAATTATTTTTCAAAACATAACTCCTGTTAAAATTGTGTAACAAATTCTTCACATTTTCAGATTCTTCTGATAATATTAATCACTTAATCTTTTTCGTGTGTACAACAAGCTACGAGAAGGGGCAAGGCAAATCAATCGGACAAGAGGATGAAAAAAGAGTTAATCCTTTTAAATGAGTCAATCCCAAATATCAGCGGATTTTATGAAAGGAATTAGAATTGAGTAATCTGTTGTCCTTATATTTTATAAAGGAAATTCTATTATAATTTTTGTTCCGTTTCCTGAAATGAATTTAATTTTACCATCAAGCTGGCTAACCATTAGATCTACAAGATGAAGTCCTAAGCTTTTAATTTTAGTTATATCAAAATCATCTTGTAAACCAATGCCATTATCTTCAACTACCAATACTATCTGGGAATTTACTGTTTTCAATTCTATATTTATTACACCCTTATGAGAGTCTGGGAATGCATATTTAATAGCGTTAGATAATAGTTCCACAAGAATCATTCCTATGGTAGCCGCATTTTTAGTAGGAACAGTAACTTCTTCAATATATTTATTGATAGTGAAATTATTTGAAAGGTTAAGCATGGATTCAATTACTTTATTACAATATGTTTTAAGCTGAACTTTATAATAAGAATCGGTTTCATGCAGCAATGAATATAAATCAGAAATTGATCTTACCCTTAAGACTAATTCTTCAAGTGTATTTTTTGTTTCTTCAGAATGAGTATTACCGGATCTGAGATGAATTAAACTTGTTATAAGATTAAAACTGTTTTTAGTCCGGTGCTGTATTTCATTAAGCAAATCTTCCTTTTCATCTATATTATCAGTGAGTGTTTTTTCATATCGCATTCGTTCTGTTATATCACGTATATTGCATTGAATAACCTTATCACTATCAACTAAATAAACATTACTCACAAATTCTACGTGTATTATATTTCCGTCAAAGGTTTCCAGGGGTAAATCATCATAGCGGACATATTCTTTATCTTGTAATTCTTTATACAACTGTTTTGAATAATCAATATTTTTAAAAGCACTTATATCCCAAATATTTTTTTTAAGGAACTGTTCTTTAGAATACCCCAGCATTTTAATTAAGAAAGGGTTAACGTCAACAATCATCCCATTATCAGCATTAAGAATTAATATTCCATCCTTAGCAGATTCAAAAAGTCTGCGATACCGTTTTTCAAATGTTTGCAATTCTTTTTTTTGGGTTTCAATTTTTATCTTCTGATTTTTCAAATTTACGTATGCATCATGAAGTCTGAATGCCATTTTAATAGAAGCATCAAGTACAGTAATACCGTTCTTAACAACATATCCATAAGAAGTTATATTCTCAGTTCTATTTACAACTTCACGTTCTGTATGGTTTGAATGGAACAAAATAGGGGTATCATGGTCCTTAAGTATTATTTTAGCTGTTTCGGTGCCGTCTATTTCTTCACCAAGATTAATGTCCATAAGAATAAGATCAATTACAGTTTTATTATTACTAACAGCTTCAATCGCTTTTTGACCAGTTAGAGCCTGAATAACATTATATCCATACTCTTTCAGTTTCATAGATAGATCCATGGCGACGATTGCTTCATCATCCACAAGGAGAATGGTTTTTTGTTCTTTATTGTTCATGTTTTATCCCTCTTGCGTTGTATTCGACATGAGATTAAATCTGCTGTTGTGCCAACACAGTTTACAGTACCTGATAAAAATATTGTCCAAGCATTAAAGTAAATGTGGAAGTGGTAATAGTTGAGGCTTCCATTGCCTTATCTCCTGAATAATATAGTAAGTATACTTCCGGTTTAAATTCAATTGCTAAAATTTTATAGTAAGATATGAGGAGAAATAAAGCAGTTCAATCGGTCAAATGGATGAAAAAGGAACTACATCTTTTGAGTGAGTTAATCCCTTATGTTCTCGGATTTAATGAAAGGAATTACTGTATAGTGAAGATTCTAAACTATATTTTTCCGTTTTCTAATTTTCTTTTCCTGTCTTAACACCAACATGATGCAACTATGTTAAGATCTAAAATCAATCGGTCAAAAGAATGATAAAGGAATTACATCTTTTGGGAAAATTACTCGTTGAGTAATGAAGTACTATCAATTGCTGTTTTATAGGATTCAGAGAGATGTGCGTATTTTGCAATCTGGACACGCGTATGAAGCGACAATTTTTCAAGGACATTGTGAACGTGACTTTTAACAGTATAGGTAGATAATTGAAGTTTTTGTGCGATCTCTTTGTTGGTAAAACCATCTGCAATCAATTCGATCACTTGCCGTTCGCGTTTTGTCATGCGAACCGATTCTGCAATTGTTGAAGGTTTGAATCCACCAATTGCATGTTCAACTATCTGAGAAAAGAGTGAACCGGTTAAGTGCGGCGGTAAAACTCGAGCGCCCTGATAAACTGATCGGATAGTTTTGAAAAATTCAGTAACATTTGCATCTTTTAGTATGAATCCTGAAACTCCTGCCTGTACAAATTCGAAAATATCTGCCTGAAGCGGTACAAGATCCATCACTATTATTTTGGTTTCCTGAAAATGCTTCTTAATTAATTTTACAACCTGCAAACTGTTTTGGCTTCGTAAACCGAGATCGAGAAGTACTATATCTAATTTGAACTTGTTCATCATCTGTAATATGTTTTCACCATTACCGACAGATGCTACAACGTTCATATCAGACTGCTTTTTGAGCATTGATGCAATGCCGTCACGCAGAAGTCTATTATCTTCGATAAGCAGTATCCGGATTTTTTTCATTACGTTTCTAATTGTTCGAAAATAAGATCACAATTTGAGTCAGACCTTAATTCTCTTATAATCATTTTACATTCGTTATGAATGCCGGGTTAATTCAAAAACAAATTCTGTACAACATCAACTGACAATATATTTATAAAATTGTTTTACGTAGAGTGAACGTAAACTTCGATCCTTTTCCTGATTCACTATCGACCCAAATTTTACCATCGTTTCTTTCGACAAATTCTTTGCAAAGGGGTAATCCAAGTCCGGTTCCTTTCTCTCCGGCGGTTCCTTTAGTTGTAAATATCGTGTTGAAGTTAAACAGTTCAGAAGATTTTTCTGATCCGATTCCTATTCCGGTATCCTGGACAGATACTTCGACAAAATCGCCTTTCTCAGTAGATGAAACAATTATCTGTCCTCCTGTTTGGGTGAATTTGATTGCATTTATTATAAGGTTCTGAACAACCGAGCGAAGCATATCAACATCTGCATAAACGAAGGTTCCGGTATCAACATTGTTGGATATGGAAATAATTTTATCTATGGCACTCTGATTTGATATTCCAATTATTTTATTTACTAAATCATATAGGTTAAGATTTACCGGTTTATACTCAAGCATGTTTCTTTGCATCATTGACCAATGAAGCAAATTTTCCAGAAGGCCATAAAGATTTTTCAAATTATCATTTAATCCCTTGCTAAATAGTATTATCTCTTCATGCGATAAACTTTCAATTTCTTTAGCAAGCAATTCTGAATAACTTAGCAAAGACTCAAATGGCTTTCTTAGATCATGTGCAATGATTGAGAAGAATTTATCTTTGGTAGTGTTGAGTAATTTAAGTTCTTCGTTAGATTCTTTTAAAGAATCTTCTACCCTCTTGTATTCCGTCAAATCAATTAACGCAACCTGGCATTTTTGATCTGGTTCCAGTGTGTCGTCTAACTCTAAACCTTCCAGCAGAACATGGAATAGGCGTTTATCTTTGTTTATCACTTTTAATTCGCAAGAGTGTTTTATAGGAGAGTTAAAAACAGTTTTAATAAAAGAATTAAAAATATCCTTTTCATCCAGCGGGATATAAGTAATAAAACTCTTACCAATTAATTTGCTTCGATCAATTCCAAACATTTTACTGGCGCTCAAATTTACTTCCTTAATTATGCTATGCAGGTCCAGGGTAAAGTAAGGAATTGGTGAGAAATCAAAAAGGTTTACATATTTATTTCTCGATACTTCCAGTTCTTCTTGCGTAATTCTAAGCTCTTCGTTTTGATGTTCCAGTTCAACTTGATGAACCTGGAGTAAATGTACTAATCTTTGAATATCCTCAATTTTTTCAACAGCCGGCTTCTTATGTTTTGGTTCGGTTTTTTTCTTCGCTTTTTTATTAATGGTTTTTCCTGATTCTTTATTGGTACGTTTCATTTTTTGATGACTCCTTATAATATACTTTGGACCTGGATTGCAAGAAGAATGAGCTTAGTCTCTTTTTCTCCGTGAAATATCTGGCGGGCATTTAAAAGTAATTTTTTCCCACTTGATTTTTCAAAATTGTATTCAACCTCATAATCCTCAAAAATATTGCGCTGGGGGATTATTTTCTCAAGAAGTTCCCGCAGTTCAGGTATCTCCCAATTTTTATCGTCAAGTTCGTATATATACTTGCCGACGGTTTTTTCGCTGACGGTATTAAATGTTTTATAAAAAGACCGGTTAGCTGAAAGAACTTTCAAATCTTTATCAAGAATAAGTAGCGACTCCCTCACTGTATCAATAATATTATCGGCATAATCACGCGCAAGCAGAATATCCTGGTTCAACTTATTGATCTCTTCGTAAGAAGTTTTTAATTTGTTAATATCTGAAAACGTAATCACAACGCCGTCAATAACATTGTTTGTTGTCAGGTAAGGTATTATCCGCATTTGATACCAGAGACCATCGTTGGTTTGTAACTCAATTTCTTTATAAACATGGGTACTTAAAACTTCCTTTGCATCCATAATAAATTTTTCATATTTAAGATTTGTAGCTATATGGATTATTGGTCTTCCAATGTCGGAAGAAATTAGGTTCACAACCTTTGTTGCATGAAACGTAAATCTTTTAATAAATAAATTATTATCCAGAAAGATGGTCGGGATATCAATGCTTTCCATCAGGTTTTTCATATCATTATTAATAACTGATAATTCATCATTCTTATTTTGCAGCTCGGTGTTTACCGTAATTAATTCCTCGTTTAGCGACTGTAATTCTTCTTTGGAAGTTCGCAATTCTTCATTTGAACTTTGCATCTCCTCATTGGTTGATTGCATCTCTTCGTTGGTCGATTTAAGTTCCTCATTAGAAGTTTCCAATTCTTCAATAGTTGACCGTAAATTTTCTTTAGCAGATTTTAATTCGCGCTCAAGTTCTTTGATAATTTTTTCCGATTTCTTTTCATAATGGATTTTTTTAGAAGCCGGCACTTTTTTTTGCGGTATTACTTCCTCAAAAATGATCAACAAAGAACCCAGCATTTCCTTTGGTTCTTTGATCGGTTTAACCGTAAAATTTATTAACTGGGCGCTGCCGTTAGATTTTACTTTTATTCCTTCGGCGGTTAATGATTTCTTGCTTGATAAAACTTTTCTAATCAAAGCCGGAAGTTCTTGTTTTAATCCTTCGCGTGCCATTTCAAAAATGTTCATCTTCGCTTCGCCGTGAGTAAGCTCAAGGTATTTGCCGGTTCTTCCATGAATATAAACTATATCTCCATTTTCGGTTATTATCACACAGTTTGGAGAGTAACTTTGCAGGATGATTTTTTCCGCTAACCGGGTAATGTTTTTTACTTCGTTCTTTTCCATAATAGCCTTATTAGTTTTTCCAATTGACTGCAATACCGGGAATTCTATAAAAGGTTGTGCCGAGTAAATAGAATCTCTTCTGTTATAAATTTTCCATTTTCTATCTACCATTGAAAACAGATCAACAAACCCGCCGATAGTCTCCGATGAGCCGAGAAAAAGTATTCCCTTAGGTAAAAGACTATAATGGAATAGGGGAAATAGTTTTTTCTGTAATTCGGGATTAAAATAAATTAAAAGATTACGGCAGGAGATTAGATCGAGTTTGGTAAATGGTGGATCTTTAATAACGCTTTGCTGTGCAAATACCAACATTTCTCTAATTTCTTTTCGAATATGAAAAAGATTTCCCTCGGAAGTAAAGAAACGGTTCAAACGTTCTTTACCAACATCGGATTCAATTCCTGAAAATGAACCAATGCGAGCTTTTTCAATTGCATTACTATCAATATCTGTGGCAAATATTTGCACGTTGAAATATTTCTTCGCTTCATCCATGCATTCCCGTAATATAATTGCAACGGAGTATGCTTCTTCGCCGGTAGAACATCCGGGCACCCAAATTCTTATCTGACCGTTATCCGGTTTACTTTTTACTAACTCTGATAATATCTTCTTCAATTTCTCAAAAGATTCGGGATCTCTAAAAAAATTTGTCACTCCAACTAAAAGTTCTTTAAATAAATTTTCAATTTCTACGGGATTTTCCTGAAGCAACCGGATATAACTTGGAAGATTATCCAATTGTGAAATATTCATTCTTCTTTCTACGCGCCGGTAGATTGTATTTTGTTTGTAAAGTGAAAAGTCGTGACTGGTGTGAGTTCTGAGCAGTATGAAAATTTTTTGAAATGCATCTGGAATTTTTCCATCGGTAATTGCTCTATCTAATAAAACACCTTTAACTTTTTGGGAGGTATATTTAATCAACTGGTCTGGCATTTCCTCGGGCGGAAGAATGTAATCGGCTAATCCGGTTTTAATGGCGCTGTTTGGCATACCGTCGAATTTTGCCGATTTTGGATCCTGAACCATCACCATTCCTAATTCACTCTTCACTGCTTTTAATCCTGCAGTACCGTCAGAAGCCATTCCGGAGAGGATAATACAAATAGCTTTTTCGCCTAAGTCTGATGAAAGGGATTTGAAGAAAAAATCAATTGGAAGCCGGAAGCCATGTGCCTCAATAGGTTCTATTAATTGGATTGTTCCGTGAAGTATTGCTAAATCCCGGTTAGCCGGTGCAACATATACATGGTTAGGTTCAACTATCATTCCGTCTTCGGCTTGAAATAATTTCATCTTAGTAGATTTTTGAATTAGTTCCGGCATAATACTTACATGATCCGGATCTAAATGCGTTACTACTATAAAAGCCATGCCAGAACTCTCGGTCATATTTCTGAAAAATCTTTCGAGAGCTTCTAAGCCGCCTGCAGATGCGCCGATGCCGACTACATAAAATGAATTATTTGGGAATGATATTTCAGCGGTATTTTTATTGACCGGAGATCGTTTAGGAATTGTTTTCTTCTTCATAGCCCCTTTCATATATAAATCAGGGTACTTCCGAAAATCTAAATTAATAAGAATGAATCAACTTAGAACAGAAACCGAAATAATTTATCACACGGAACTTTACTCCTTTAAAAGTGAATTTATTTTATGATAAAATAAAAATTTAATCTAAAAAAATCAATCGGAAGCTTATTCAGAAATTAGTTGATAAAAGTTAAAAAATTGATACGGATGTTTTTTGAGCATTATTATTTTATCAAAAGTTCATAGAAACTCAAAGAGTTTTGTAATTGAACTTTCCCGAAAAGAAAAAAATATTCACAGCAAACTTACTAGCAATAACTCCGGAGATAATTACTTTAGAAGGGGTTGAATATTTTATAACTGAAGTAACCGATAACATTTTAGGATAATTTTGTGCAGGGAATATTTTGGTGATATATATTTTTTATAAAAGGTCTGCGATTATTTAAAAAGCCTGTATCACGAATAAATACAAAAATATTTTTCATCCTTTTCTGATAAATGACAGTAGAGGAAAATTAAGTTTGAAGCATAGAGAAAAATATTTCCTATTGGATTGATTCTGCACAATCAATTTTAGTAACTGGCTCAGTAGTCTGTGATGTTGCACGCTATGTTCCTAATACTTCCAGCATTCCCATCCTGAATGGCTCTGTTTGTTTTTTGACCGCCCAAAGTGCGAAGGACGGTAAAATACATCTACTCCCTCGTTCATTATCGGCAGTATGTATGCAGGGAGCTCGGCGCAATCGCAATGCTCAATTGTTGCTAAAGAGTTCTGAGTCTTTCCTTTCAAGGTTGTCAACGTATTATCATAAAACTTGTGAACTGAGAGCAAGAATTCCTGTACGCGATCTACGTCGTACACCGCCACGCTAACTGCTGTTTGGATATCCTTTGTTAACCGGTCATATACTTGTTGAGCGAATCTTTTTGCAAAAGCAGGCACATCTCCATCCCGCAAACTAAAATCCAATCGCTCCAGAGGATGGAGATCGAAATAGGACAAATGAAGATTATCTGGAGAGGCGATGATGGTTCGCGTAAACGATCCAAGAGCACCGATAGTATAAGGTGTGCCGCCAAAACAAGTAGAGAGTACTGTGAGATCGAACCTTGTGGAATCACGTGCGAAGCCATTCAGCCCGCTTGCAAGATCATGGATAGTGAAAGTCCGGTCCGGATACGATGCATCGTAGCCCACGCCGCCGAACTCAGGGATTTCGTGACCATAGTAGAGGAACACATTTATCAGATCATGCTGATTGTTTGCACGGAAGCGGCGATACAACTCCACTTCAGAATCAAAGTTTGATTGTTTCTGATCGCGCCAGTACATTTCATTTGCAATTAGCCGTCCGTTCCGGTAATAATAGAACTCTCCATCCCGAAGAGGGAAAAAGAGTAAGAAGTTTCGCCCGGGTCTTTGATGAAAGATAAACATCTCGGCGTAGGGGTTTTGCTGAGCTACCCTTTTCGCTCCAGCCAGAGCAACCTCGTCTGCTTTATATTCATTACCGATGGTATCGTGATAGAGATAGTCACCATCACCATGGATAATGAATAAGATTGAGTATTTTACAGTATCCTTCTCAAACTTTTGAGATTCAAGCTGAACAGGTAAGCCGGAACTGCACGAGGATAGAAACATAGTGCAGGCAGCAAGACCAACACTCATTAATAGCATCGAGTACGAAACCGATCGGCCGCACAGGTTTCGCAAATCGAAACTCGAATGGTTGCCCATGAGAGATTATTATACCAAGAGCACAATCAGGATGATAATCAGGAGCAGAGTGACAAGACTGATGGTTATCATCTGGTCAGCCTGTTCCATATCCTGCACGACGTAATTCGAGAAAGCATTTAGTTGTGCATCCGACACTTGCTCAAAGCCATTGCTGCCTTCAAGCTCATCTTGTTTCTCCTTCAGTGTGGCTTTTAAGCGCTCAATACCGACGCGATCGTCTTCCGAAATCAACCACAAGCTTTGAACCTTGTCCAAGGTTTTGGACATGCTCTGAAACGATTCGTTGAGGATTTTACGCTTCTCTGATGCGTTCTCTGTTGCTTTCACTTTGTTCGCTACATCGCTAAAGTATTTTTGAAGTTCACCCTTTCCACCTGCATTTGCAGGGAGGGCAAAAACAAACATAATGAAGATAGATATAAAAGCTAATCGTGCTTTCATTGTTGCTCCTTTCAGGAAGTTGAGACCTCTTCCTCTATAGGTTGTTTTTTAGTTGCAGACATCTTTTGTACAACACATTTTTTTTGAACGTAGTTGTTACTATTCAACTTTCAAGATAATTAACCTGTTTAAAACTATTGAATAACTTTGCCAAAGAAATCGCTCTAAGGGATGAAAAAGGGATTACATCTTTTGGATGGCTATTAAATTTCTCCAAAAAAATCTTCATAACAAACTCACTATTACAATAACACCGGAAATAATTATTAAAATACCGGCAATTCTGTTTACCCATTGCAGCCCGACTAAGTCGAGCTTCTTTCTAAAAAGTGTGACACCGGAACTAAGAGAGAGAAACCATAAACATGAACCGAGGCAAACTCCTGCAACAAGAGCTGATGCAGAAAAATAACCAAGCCCGTTTCCTAAACCGAGTGCGGCGAACACAGCAATAAAAGCAAAAATGGTCAATGGATTAGTGAGCGTGATAAGAACAGTATATAGATATGATCCAAGCATCCCACTGCTATGTATTTTAAACTTAGACTTAGGATCAGAAGGTTGAGAGCGAAATGTTTTTATCCCAAGGAATAAAAGAAGGGCTCCTCCAACCAGCCGTATCCAAATTCGTTGACTGTTAAGCGTATCTGAAATAACCGTAAGTCCAAATGCAGCAACGCAACCGTAAAACAAATCTGCAGTTGCAGCTCCAAGACCTACAATTAGTCCGCGTAATTTCCCCTCGGTTAATGTCTTGCGGATACACATTATCCCAATTGGTCCAACCGGTACTGCCATCGCAAAACCAATAAGGATACCCTTAAGAAAAATAGGAAGTTCCACAGTATAATCTTTCAAGCAAGGTGTTTGTGTAAATAGTCATGTGTCCATCATACAATTTCTAATTAATTTGACAGTAGAATGTTGATATTGAAAAATCTGCGGTATAATTTTCAAAGCCTCCTTTGCAACGACATCCACGAACTTACGATTTACTGTCCGATACGAATCGTATCGAGACTATCTATAATTCCGAAGGCACTCAATAGCCAGAGAATCACTACAATAATCACTACCACATTCAAAATTTTCTTTATGGTGGACTGCATCGGGATGTAGCTGTTAATCAGCCAGAGAACGACCCCAACAACAACCAAAACGATCACTACTGTAATCAATGACATAGTCTTTTTCCTTTCATAATTTGTTTGTTCACCGGATCTCCGCCGGTTCGAGCTTCTACTCTTTTACCGCCTCATTCTTTGTTGTAAACCGTTACGCAACAGGCATACAGGTAAAACGGTTTGTATCCCTTACCTTTTTTCATTAACCCATTCGAAACTGTTGCCAGCTAAAAACCCCCAAGCAGCCAGCTGCCTTTTGCTTTTTCCAAAAGTAGTTTAAGCTCGGCAGAACCTTCTTTCAAATTAACCATAGTGGAATCGAAATTTTCACCTGATGATTTATCCATTAATAGCTTTCCTATTGTTCCATTTCCTGATTGTATATTGTTAGTAATCTTAGATAAATCAGCCGTAATATTGGATGTGTTTTCAATAGTTGTTCTTATTGCTAACAGAATTTCGTCAATCTCATTTGCTTTGTCCATAAGTGTTTTAAACCCGGCTGAGCCTTCTTTTAAATTTGCAAAGGTAGAATCAAAGTTTTCTCTCCACGACTTATCCATTATCAACCTTCCAATTGTTCCTTTTCCGGATTGAACATTATTTGTAATCGTAGATAAATCACTTGTTATATTGGATGTATTATCTATAGTTGTTTGCAATGACAGCATAATATCGTCCATATTCACTGGCGGGACTGTCTGTATAACATCGTTGTTTTCTATTCCTTTTTTTCCACCTGTCCCGGGATTTATAATTAAAGTTTTATTTCCCATAAGTCCCTCTGAGCCAATTATTGCAATGGCATCCTTCTTTATAAATTTCCGGATGCTTTCATCAACCAGAATTTCTACTCTAACGGAAGTATCACTGATTATGCTGATATTTTCTATAGTACCTACATTTATTCCGGATAAGCGTACATTATTTCCAGCCTGGAGTCCGGCAACATCTTTAAAAACTCCGCTTAAGCGAAAGGTGCTTCTGAACAGTTGCTGCTTTTCACCAATAAAATATATAGCTGCAATGAATACCACTATTCCAATAGAAATAAATATTCCTAGCCTGATTTTATTATTTAAATTTTTTTTCATTTGATCTGCTCTTTTGATTTGTTATTCAAAAAATGATTTTATCCATGGATCTGTGGAATGCTGAAGATCGGAATATGATCCTTCGGCAGCACACACTCCATTCTTGATCACTATAATTCTATTTGCTGTCATCCTGGCACAATCAATATCGTGTGTTATAATGATGGAAGAAGTATTATACTTTTTTTGTACATCTAATATGAGATTATTAATTTCTCTGGAAGTTATAGGATCTAACCCTGTTGTAGGCTCATCATAAAGCATTATCTCTGGTTTTAAAATTAATGTTCGGGCTAAACCTAATCTTTTACGCATACCCCCGGATAGTTCTGAAGGCGTTTTATCTATTGCTTCAGCGAGTCCCACATTTTTTAATGCTTCTAATACCATTGAGTTTATTTTTTCTTTTGGTGTCGAACGTAATTGTCTTCTAATGGGGAATTCAAGATTTTCTCTAACAGTCATGGAATCATATAACGCACCGCTCTGAAAAAGAAATCCTATCTTTTTACGTATTTCAATTTGCTCCTTATTTGTGAGGTCCGAAACATTCTTTCCAAATATAATGAGCTTACCTTCATCAAGATCAGATAATCCTACAATACATTTAATAAGCACTGATTTACCGGTTCCGGATTGGCCAAGTATTACAAGGTTTTCTCCTTTATTAATCACCAGATTAATATCCCGCAGCACAGGATTATTCCCAAAAGATTTTTTAAGATGTTTCATCTCAACCACGTAACCGTTTTGTTCAGAAGCATTCTTAATTTCAATTGAGTTTACATTAGCTGTCATTCTTCATACTACTCGATTTAATTTTGAAGCAAACTTGTTATTTGTACCGCTATCATATCTATTACAAAAACCATTAATGAAGCGAATACTACTGCGGAGTTAGCTGCTTTTCCCACTCCTTCAGTTCCCTTATTTGAATTATATCCTTTATAACTTCCTATAAGTCCGATTGCAAATCCGAAGAAAAAAGTTTTAATGACTGCAGGGAACAGATCTTTATATTCCATGCTTTGAAATATCTGCGAAAAAAATAAATATGCACTTACATTTCCTTTGATGTTAACGGCAACAAATGAGCCTAACAAACCAACCCCATCTGCAAAAATCACCAAAACCGGAAGCATCAATGTTGCAGAGAGTACTCTTGTAACAACAAGATATTTAAAAGGATTAGTGTCTGATACCTGCATTGCATCAATTTGTTCGGTTACATTCATTGATGCGAGCTCAGCACCGATTCCCGATCCGACTTTTCCCGCAAAGATTAATGCGGTAATGACAGGACCAATTTCCCTAATAATTGAAACTGCTACCATGGCAGGCAGCCACGATTCCGCTCCAAACTTTGCCAAAGTGGGTCTGGACTGAATAGTAAGTACAAGACCGATTATAAAACCTGTAATTGCTACCAAAGGAAGAGACTTATAACCAATCAGAAAAGATTGTTTTATTATTTCATTAAACTCATACGGAGGTTTAAATAATTCTTGGAAGAAGCGCAAAGTAAAAATTGTAAGCGATGATACTTCTAAAAAGAATTTTTTAAATACTGAGTCAGAAATAGTCTCTGAAAAATTTTCCGGGATGATTTCTACTGCCTGGTTTTCATTTTGGGACTGCTGCAAAATTATTCTTTCCTTTTTATTTAAATCAATATCTCTTAATTATTAACCAATCCGATATACTCTTGAATTAATACAAATTACGATTGAATTATGATATGTATAAGTAGAACATTGCACAATAAGACAAAGGGATGAATTAGGAACTACTTCTTTTAGTTGAGATTGGCGATGAACTAAGAAGCGTCCATCAAGCTTTAAAATAAAAAAGGGTGTCCGAAGACACCCTATAATCATATTAAGGTCAAATTACTTAATTCGTTTGAACTCAATTCGTCGATTCAATCTTCTGTTATCTTCTGTATCATTTGCAACTCTTGGACTCTCTTCACCATAACCAACAGCAGTTATTCTATCAGCAGAGATTCCTTTTGCAACAAGCCATCCTTTAACAGCTTCAGCTCTTCTCTGAGATAGCTTCTGGTTGTAAGCGTTGCTACCGACATTATCGGTATGACCACTTATTTCAACAAAAATATCAGGATAGGTTTGTAATGTCTTAAGAGCACCCATCAGAACCTGATCTGATTCAGGAGTGATATCAGATTTATTGAAAGCAAAAGTTATTCCTTCAAGTACTATCGGAACGCCAACTTTAACTACATCATCATCTGCGTTAAGCGGGTCTGTACCGCGTTTAACTTCTGTATAATCGTCAACCGTACCTCCATCAGTATCTATATTTAATGGATTGGTCTTATACTTCAAAACTTCTTCTGAATCGGATAAACCTTCTCCATCTGTATCTGCAAGCAATGGATTGGTTTTGTAATTATTGATTTCTTCTGCGTCGTTTAAACCGTCTTTATCAGTATCCGAAAGTAAAGGATCGGTTTTGCTTGTAACAACTTCGTAACCGTCATTTAATCCTTCTTTATCAGTATCAGCAATTAAAGGATCGGTTTTGTATTTGTTAAGTTCTTCGCCGTCATTTAAACCGTCTTTATCAGTATCAGCAATTAAAGGATCGGTTTTTGTGGATTTAACTTCATCGGCATCGCTTAAACCATCTAAATCAGTATCTGCTTGCAGCGGATTTGTTCTATAAGTTAAATACTCTTCGCCATCATTTAAACCATCAGCGTCAGAGTCAGGATTTTCCGGATCTGTTCCGATTTTTTCTTCAACACATTTCCCAAGTCCATCCATATCATTGTCAGAATCGCAGTTATCCCTGGTAAAGGTTAAACCCAACGATACATTATAATATGCATCTTTGACATCCGAATCCTCGGTTCTATATCCATCAATATCATATGAGGAGGTTATAGCTCCGCCGAGTCCAAAATCAAGCAGAACATTATCTGAAAGTGCGAATTCAGCACCGAGACCTATAGGAAAAACCGCAACCCAGCCATCCTTATTAGCTGAAGTATTAGGAACTTTGGTGGGTTTGGTATCAACACTAAAGCTCATAGCTCCGCCGCCAACATAGACATAAGGATTCCACACATCTGAGTCGAATGGAGTTACCCGGAATCTTATGCTTAAAGGAATTATTGTAGTTTTATATTCACCGAAGGTAATATTGGCGTCATCAAAGTATGCCTTGCCGGCATAATTTCCGTAACCAGCGTTTAGTGACAATTCTAATGCTTCTGTTATTTCAAAAGCAAAAAAACCTTCCCCAAGCCAGGAAGTTTTGAACCAGTCGAATGAAGTATTGTTATTTCCACTGAATCCAAAATTTGCGAATTCGTTTTCCGGAAGTAATAAACTTCCACGAAAACCGAACTTAGTTCCCCAATCGTTAAATTGAGCGTAGTTTTGTTGGCTCATTAAAACTAAACCAACGAGAACTATCATGTAAATTATTTTTTTCATTTTTTCCTCATTTTGTTAATTGAAAAGTTTACAGGACATTATTTTTAAATAAAGTGCTATTTCAAAAAATATGTTTTTCGCATTTTATAGTTAGTTACATAGAAACGTCTCTGCTCATAAAAATTATTCAAACTTAGCTCACCCATCAGGTATTCAGTTGTGCGTGGATTGCATTATCTTCCACAAGGAAAATGTTTTTGTTCGTTTACTATAATATTTGTTTGCCAGCATTTGCTAAGCATAGTAGATTAAAGTGCGCGCCGTCCTCTAAAAACGTTTGCTAAGACCATTATAATTCCAATTACAAGCAGAACGTGAATAAGACCGCTGGAGACGTTGAAAGCGAAGAATCCTAGTAACCACAAAACTAACAAAACAACTGCGATTGTGTATAACATGGTAAATATCCTTTCTGTTAAAATTTTAATGTTTAAATTCTATGATAAGCTATGAAGAGAAATAAAGTAGTTCAATCGGGCAAAGGAATGAAAAAGGAGTTAATTATATTGGTTGAGAACAACTTGTTTTTCGCGGATAATTTTGGGGCAGCATCAGTTCATTTTTTTCTACAGAAGTTTTTTACAATACCTTGTCGTGCGATCTCCAATCAGAGCATAGGCTAACATTTAGCAGGATACAAAAAATGTTAATCACCTGGAAATTCAAATTTCTTCTTCCTCTCATCAACTAATTTAGTTTGGACTTTCTTTTTAGTTAATCCTTTAATGGGGAGATAATAGGTAGAGCCTGTCTGCGGATCGGTTGCAAGCGCATACTTATCTTTTCCTTTAATTTTTTGTATGCCTTCAAACTTAGCCCCACCTTCTTCAATAATATATGTAAATAACATAGAAAGTATCCTTTCTATTAAATTTCAGTGTCTGATGGGTATTTAAATTATGATAGAAATAAAGTAATTCAATCACTCAAAAGGATGAAAAGAGAATTACATCTTTTGAGTGAGTAAATAATCCGAACCAGATTGTATTCAGGCTGTATTT
>Ga0154750_1328_pt2 | contig 18977 bp, 10 predicted proteins | sample Rifle2008BG16ft_FD_105758 | JGI IMG/M metagenome (GOLD analysis project Ga0154750, IMG submission 105758) | Ignavibacteria bacterium RBG_16_35_7 | reverse complement strand
TTAGTCTTTCAAGTTCATGGGCACTGAGTTTAGTTGGATCACATTTTATTCCTCCTTTAGCTCCACCAAAAGGAATATTCACGATTGAACATTTCCATGTCATCCATGCTGCAAGGGCTTTCATTTCATCAAGCGTAACATCTGGTGCGTATCTTATCCCGCCTTTCGAAGGACCAAGAACGTCATTATGAATAACACGATAGCCTTCAAACACTTCAATATTTCCATTGTCCATTATAATAGGAATAGAAGTTATGACCTGTTTGGTTGGTGATTTAAGATATTTGTATATACCTTCATCAAGACCAAGCAATTTAGCAGCAGTATCAAACCGCTCCATCATAGATTCAAAAGGATTTTCTTTATTAACAATTGGAGCGGGTTCCTGGTAATTAACCTGTGTAGTCATAAAATATTCCTTACATTTTTTTCGGTGTTCTTGTTTAAGATTCTTTTAGATGGGAAAGATAAAATTAATTTGGTAAACAGAAGAGTGGAATTAAAAATCATTTAATATTTATTCTTCTAATTTATCTGAAAAATATCCTGCTTACTTTCATTAATAATCCTATTGCCCATTGCTGACTGTCTACTGCCAAGCTTATCTTCTTCCAGCCGCAATTTCCTGGAGTCTGTTTATTCTCTCTTCAACCGGAGGATGAGTTGAAAATAATTTTGATATTCCTCCGCCGCTTAACGGATTAACTATAAACATATGAGCCGAAGCAGGATTAACATTATTAAGCGGTTTAACCTGGTTTGCTCTGGAGATTTTTCCAAGTGCAGAAGCTAATGCCAAAGGATTTTTACTGATATCAGCTCCTCCTGAATCAGCAGCATATTCTCTTGATCTTGAAATTGCCATTTGAATTAAAACTGCTGCAATCGGTGCAAGTATAAGCATAAGCAGAGCTCCAAGTCCACCTCCTTCATCATCATCACTCCTGCCAAACATTAAAGCCCAGCCAGCCATTTGAGCTATATAGGTTATAGTTCCAACTAAAGTTGCTGCAATAGTGCCAGTAAGTATATCCCTGTTTTTAATATGAGCAAGTTCATGAGCCATAACTCCACCAAGCTCCTCATTATTTAATCCTTGCAAAATCCCGGTGGTTGCAGCAACTGCTGCTTTCTGAGGATTTCTTCCGGTCGCAAATGCATTAGGGGTTGGATCGTTAATAATATAAACTCTCGGCATTGGAAGATTAGCATTTCTGGAGAGTTCTTCAACCATATTGTAGAATTTTGGAGCCGTTTCTTTTGTAACTTGCTTTGCTTTGTACATAGCAAGAATAATTTTATCAGAAAACCAGTAGGTTCCAAAGTTCATTATTAAAGAGAAAATAAATGCAATAGCCATACCTGTACTTCCTCCGAGCAAATAACCAACAAGGAGGAAGAGAACCATCATCAATGTCATTAAAAATACTGTTTTAAGTGTATTCATTTTTATCAAACCTTTTGGAATTTTATATATAAAATTAACTAAAGAGTCAGGTTTAGGCAAGGTGAAGTGAAATGGGAAATTCAAACTTGAAATCCATATAAATCATTGGGAAATAACATCATTTGGGATAAATTATAATATGAATTAAATAATATTTATTAAATCTTATAACTCTAATTGAAATTTTCGGATATTAAATGTGCAATTACTGTTTATCAGCCTTAAAAAATTTTCTTCTGTTGTTCTTTCTTTTTTTAATTATTCAACCCTATCTTTACTCGCAAACAATCTCCGGCACAGTAAAAGAAAAAACTTCAAACTTCTTAATTGAAAATGCTAAAGTAACTATAATTGATTATACAGCCGGAACAAATGATTCTGTTTTTACAAATAATATTGGTAGATGGTCTTACAATCTTGTAACCTCTGTTGAGGGTGAAGGATATAATCCGGATAATTTTATAGTTATGCAGAATTTTCCTAATCCTTTCAATCCTTCAACAAAAATACAATTTACGGTACCCGCGGATGAGAATGTAGAAATACTTATCCATAATATTCTTGGAGAACTTATTGATTACAAACAACAGTTTTTTAATGCTGGTTCATACTCAATTGAATGGCAAAGTAAAGGTGCTGCAGGAGTATATATTTACACAATCCGGGCGGGAGAAAATTCGATTACAAAAAAGATGATTCAGCTTGATGGCGGATTTAATAGTGGTGGATTACTTTCTTTTAATCAGATTTCTAAGGGAAATAATTTTTCAATGTTAAAAGCTACTTCACACAACTTGAAAATCATTTATTCAAAAAATTCTCATCTGAGTGATTCGGCAGAAGTTGAAGTTAACGGCGGAGAGAATTTATTAATCTTCCTTACTTCTTATCATTCAGTTTATACAATGACAGATCTTCATAATGATGTTTTGGAAGTAATGGTATCCGACCCGAATTATCATTTAAAGGATAGACACGGTTACAACCATACAGATATTCCAAGATTACAGGAAGGCAGTGTTGATATTCAATTTTTTTCAGTGTGGGTTAGTCCAACTCAGTTTACAAATTATTATCTGCAGGCTCAGGTAATGATTGATAGATTTAATTATGAGCTTGATGATAACCCAAACACAATTGATCAGGCAGTAACTTATGATGAAGCAATTGCCTTAAATACCCAGGGAAAGATTGCTGCAGTAATAGGTGTTGAAGGTGGTCATCATATCGAAAACAGTTTAGAGAAATTAGATACTCTTTATAATGAAGGGATGAGATATTTAACAATCACCTGGAATAACAGCACTGATTGGGCAATCTCAGCTTGGGATCCTCTTTCAGAGACACAAGGTTTATCTGAATTTGGAAGACAGGTTATAAGAACGATGGATTCACTTGGAATTATTATAGATGTTTCTCATACCGGAATTAAAACTATACAAGACATTCTTGAAGTGACTAATAACCCTATTGTTGCTACTCATTCCGGAGTAAGAGCATTGAGGGATCATTACAGAAATTTATATGACTGGCAGATACAAGATATCGCTAATTCAGGAGGTGTAATTGGAGTGGTGTTTTATCCTCCTTTTTTAACAACTGCACCAGATGCATACATTGAAGATGTTATTGAACATATTGATTATATAAAAAACCTTGTTGGAATTGATTATATTGCGATCGGTTCCGACTTTGATGGAATAGGGAATAATACAGTAATTGGTTTAGAAAATGTTTCTAAATTCCCCAGGCTTACAGAGGCTTTGTTTGATCAAGGTTACACTAATGAAGAAGTTGAAAAAATTCTCGGTGGAAATTTCAAGAGAGTATTTGAACAGGTTTGCGGGTCTATTGTAAAATTGCAGGATTACAAAATTACAAGATTAAAAAATTAATCTTGAACTCGCTCTTGAAACCTGAACTCTATTTCAGATATAACATCTTCTTATTCATTCTGTACACTTTAGAGTCTTCAAAAGATTGTATATCAATTGAATAAACATAAACTCCTGTTGGTAGCTCTGAAGTCTTAAAAATTACCTCATATTTTCCTACAGCTTTTTCTTCATTAACAAGAGTGGCTATTTCTTTTCCAAGAACATCATAAACCTTTAAAACTACAAAAGCATTCTCAGAAAGATTATAGCTAATTGTTGTGTAAGGATTAAATGGATTCGGGTAATTCTGTTCAAGGGAAAATCCTTCAATGGTTAATAATCCTTCATCAACACCTGATGGTGGATCGGCATTAACAACCTGATCAGCATTTACTGTAACAACTCTGTGGTAAGCTCCATTCAATGCTGTGATTGTATATGTACCGGGTTTAACGTCTCCTATTGCATAATTTTCGAGATAAACATCATCACTTCCAATATAGATATCATTAAAATTATAAGTAAGTGCCCAGCCAAAAGTTGTATATGGAGGACGAGGTTTTGGATCGGGATCAATATCAACTCTTGTACTGTTTGGTGCATTCGGAATATGCCCATAAATCGCACCCATTCCCATAATCCCTACCCACAGTTCAGGATTACGTCGTGATCTGTAAGCACCAAAGTCGCTTGTATTCATTCTTATTTCAAAATGAAGATGCGGTCCAGTTGAATTACCTGTATTACCAGAAATTGCTATTGGCTGACCGGCGGAAACATTATTATTTAAATTAACAAGTGGTCTGGTTAGATGCATATAGTAAAGAAATATATTCTTTCCTGCCCACATGCTTTTTATTCTGATATAATTCCCTCCACCTCCGGGTTCATAACCGCCGATTGTGTCATCGGGATTATAGCCAACAAATTCAACTAAACCATCAGATGCAGAATAAACCGTATCATATCTTACAAGAATATCAATTCCTCTGTGCCCGTAAGCAGGATTATTAATATTCGGTTCTGCATATAGATAAGAACCATTAGTTTGAATTGTATCTGGAACAGGGCGAAGAAGCCTGAACTGCTGTGCTTGAACTGAGGAAATTATGAAGATTAATAAGAGGGTAAAAATATATTTCATGAATAAACTACTTAGTTAGCCAATACATTGTTTACTTCCCTTTTTTAAGGGGACTATTTACTTAAAATAAACTTAGAATATAGTCCCTCTTATTATAATCAGAACTGAATCCCAAGAGAGAAATAATGAACTTCAGTTAATCTTCCAAAATCCTGGTAAGCATAATCTAATCCTACCTTAACTAGGTTAACTATCCGATAATGTAATCCGAAACCAACTGTCAATCCTTTTTCAGAATCTTTTTCAAATAATGAATTATAACCGGCACGAAGGAAAACTATTTCTTCCCAGGAATATTCCATCCCCGCATTCACATATTCTGTATGATCATTAGGATGAATGGCATCAACAGCCACTGTAAGTCTTGATTCTTCACCTCTTAAAAGATCATTTGAAATTCCAAATCTAAAGAGAAGCGGAAGATCGAATTTATCAAGCTCTAAATTTGTGTTAACAAGGTTTGCACCACCAGCTCCGGATTCGATAATTTTTGTAACGTCTCTTCCTGTAAGTTGCATCTTTGTACCAAAATTCGAAATGCTGGCAGCAATTCTTAGCTCATTAAGAATGGGTAATTTGTACATTGTTCCAATATCAACACCGAAACCAGTGGAATTCATATGCCAGATATATTCATTTATATATTTGAAGTTAAAACCAATAGCAAAATTATCGGTAAGATAACGCGAGTAATTTAAACCGATTACAATAGCTCCGGCATCAAAAAATTCTCCTGTGCCTTCAGGAACTTCTTCTGTTCTTACAACCATCTCATCCATTGAAAGGACAGATACAAAAGCCCCGATAGTTCCAAAATCTGAAAGATGACTTGCAACTGCAGCATAATCATAACCTATATCGGCATACAAAGAAGTATGACTAAAGAAAGCTTCATTCATCTGGATATTGGCTGTGCCTCCGGGATTCCAATACATTGCAGTAATGTCATCGGAAACTGCTGTGTATGCGCCACCCATCCCGATTGCTCTTGGTCCTACATTAAACTTAAGAACCTGAGCAGCAGTCGTTCCTGTTTTTATAGTTTGTGAAAAGGAAGCAACCGCAGCAATTACAATTAAAACCGGTATTAAAAAATATTTGTAAAATAATTTCATAAAATATCTCCAGATGTTCGTAATTCGTTAATTGTTAAGCGTTAATCGTAATTTTATCCATTAATTGTTAATCATTATTTGTTAATCGTTAATTGTTCATTTAATGCTCGTTTAAGATAATTAATATAGCCATTTAAGATGCTTAAGGCTCGCTCAATTTTATTTCTGCCGTCAAGATATTCCTCTTCTGTAATATAATTTTCATCCTTTGAAGTTATTAGGTCATCAATGAGTTCATATAATGACCCTCTGCTATGCCTGCAAAATTGTATGTTTTCTTTAAAGTGAAATCTTCCATAACCTTCCGCAATATTTCTTGTAGCAGAACGAGATGCTCTTTTCATATTATCTATCAAATCATATTTCTCAGACGCAGGAAACTTTTTTATCATTACAGAAATATATTCTCTTACTTCCTTACTTGCTTTCCAACATTCAAGGTCTTCAAAACTCTTTATGTGTTGATTGTTTTTCAACTACATTTCTTTCAATTAACGATTAACTAATAACGATTAACCTTACTTGATCAGAGCAAATTTTATAAGCTTCTCACCTATGTTAGGAGCTTCGATGTGTGCTATATAGATACCATAGGCTACGCTGAATCCATCCCTGTTTAGCAGATTCCAATATTCTCTTCCGTTATCCATGCCCTCATTATGTTCAAGGGTTGTTACCAACTCCCCGCTTAAAGTAAAAATACGTATCGTGCATTTCATGGGAAGATTTTCAAAATAAATTCTTCTTTCTCCCCTATTCTGGCTGGGTAATTTATTATCCGGTTCAAGAACACTTGAACCTACATAGGGATTAGGCACAACGTAAATATTATCCAGAAGTGAAGCACCTGCCTGCTGATTTATTGTTCCTGCATTTGTTTCAAGTGAGAATACGTCCTGTTTATTAAATGGTCTCTTAGTTGAGATTCTCAGAACATCTCCACTGCCGGGGTAAACAGAATCTCCCGTTATTACTTTGCTAATAGTAATCTCCCAGGTAAGTGTATCAGTATTTACACCCGTAGAACTAGGTTTAAAAAGTACAAGTCCATCGCCTCTTGTAAATGCAGAATCGTTTTTCTCTTTTTCATTTAAAAAGACTAAGATCGGCCGTGACACTCCGGAAGTTACTTCCTCAACTTTAAAATTAACCGGGATTGTAGTAAAACCTGTACCGGGAACATTCTTAATTGCAGTGTATTCATTTTGATCTGAAAAGGTTATATCATAATCAGCTGGATAAAGCATTTTTCTTGTTGCTACACCTATTGTAGAAAGCTGTGCAGTAAATGGAATTTCAAGATCTCCTCCTATCCAGCTTGATTTCTCAGGATCAAACTCAAGTATATTGTGATCAGCAATTTTTAAGAGGATTCCATCAAATACAGGATTTGAATCTTCTTCGTGCAATGCCTGACTTTGATAAACGGCATAATTATGATATGTGATCGTAAATTCACTATTGTTTGGCATTGAACTGTTATCAGTTCTTCTGATCTTTCCTTGCTCGTAATCAATTATGAAATCGACATCATTCTGGTAAATAACTCCATTTTTATCTTTTACCTGGAGGGTTTCATCATTTATAATGTTTTGTTTTGAAAGGTTTGCAAACTTCGTATCAAAAAGGAAGAAAGATTCTGTAATAGATTTTTCGCCTTTTACGGAATAATTCTTTGCAGTAATAACCGAATCACCAATATTGAGTGTATCGCTGAATGTAAGAGTATAAGTTTCATCTTTTATTTCGAGATCATTCAATATTTGAAACTCAACATCCCCATTTCCAATCCCAGATGGATGCTGAAAATCAATATTAGAAATTTCAGGAGTATTATATCCTGATGCTCTTGGACCTGGTATCACCATAACTGTATTATCATTAAAAATTGTTTGACCGGTTATCGGATCCACTGTAATTTTTTTTGTTGTTTCGGATGGCGGAATTCCAAGAGAATCACCATGATCATAAGAAACAACAGCATAATAATATGTCTGCCCATTAATAACATTATTTGAATCAACGAATGAATGGATAAGCCCGGTATTATCACCAAGATAATAATGAAGTCCCCTTCCCTGGTAAGGAACAGGATGATATCCTCTCCATTCATTGTTTAAATCCCACTTGGTTTCAAACCCATCTAAATCTCTAAGTGGCTCATATAAAAAGCTTGACGCGTGTCCATCAGTTATTACTTGTATATCAGCAAAATCAGGACGGGTGCTTCTGTAAATAACATAGCCTTCAAAATCTTTCCCGGTAATCGGATCAACACTTTCTTCTGATGATGCATCCCAATATAGAGTTACTTTTTTATCATCAGGAACAGCAGCAACTTTTGGAAGTGTTGGTGGTTTAAAGAAACGATAATTTTTATTGTATATCTCCTGAACCGTCTCAGCGGTGACAAGAAGGTCGTTAAGATTTTCTCCGAAAAGAAATGCCATTGAAATTCTCTTAGTCTCACCAGGAGCCAAAGAAATGTATCCTGATCCAAAAATAAAAACTATATCGGCAGTCTGTTCAATGTCTCCAAAGTTTCCTGGAATACATCTGTTCCAGATATCCTCATCGTTGGCTATTTTTAAGTCTGTATTCCATGTTGAACTATTAAAACTTGTTAAACCAATTTGATCGGATTCATCGAGGTCTGTATACTCAAAGTTAGGTTCACCGGGCTGCAAAGGATCGGGAGATCCATCAGGTAATCTTTGTCCGGCTGTAGGAGCTCCATTTCCTTCTCCAAAGTCTCCTGTATTAGGAATACCATCAATTCCTACATCATCAGTTTCAAGGTTCCAGTCTAAATCATTATCAATACCATCGTCCTGTCTTTCATCAATCATACCATCTCCATCATTATCAATACCGTCAACAGGATTGCCCGGACTTTCAAGGAATTTACATCCTAAATAACCAAGAGGAACATTTAGTTCTCCAACGCCATCGGGATCAAAGAAATAAACCATATTTCTTGCATATACGGGGATATTCATATTAGTCGGAGGAATAAATAATCCGTTGTCATCCTGATTATCATCATTCCCGCCAAGATCAGGATCACCATAGATTCCAAAGACTACCTTATCGAGAGGCTTATCGCTGACATTAGTCAATGACCACTGGAAAAAAATTGAATTTGATGCGAGAGAGTTTGCCCATTGAAATCCTCTGCCCAAAACCTGAATACCCAGACCAGAACGTGCTGAATCATTCACGAAGGGAAAATACTGAGCAACCTGGTTATCTATTCCGAACTCATTATTTTCTCTATCATCCATTGACCATAGAACTTCAAGATCAGCATTGTTCTCTCCCTGAACTAAGTAGCCCGGCCACACATACTCTCCAAGAGTTGCGTTATACCATTCTCTTGGCCAGCTGTCAGGTTTTCCATCTCTGTCTGAATCAAATGTAGGATTTGATGCAATAAGATCCTGGTTCGGATCTGCAAATCCTGGCAAGGGCTGCCACCAATATTGATGATCTATTGATGTGTTTTCATCTCTTAAGCCGGCTTGACTAAAATCATATAATCCATCAGAAATAATATGAAATTTATTTGAAGGATTAAGTGCATTAGGAACAGAAGCTCCTATAATAGGACTAAATTGAAAAATATAAGGAGCGTCACGCCAAACAAGACCTAATATATCTCTCAATGCATCTCCCGGTAAGCCCGGGCCAATTCCACCATAGTTCCAGATTTCAACTGCAACATTGTTCCCATTCATTAAATATCTTTTCCACTCCGGGTTTTCTCTTACTGTAGGTTTGAATAAATTTAGTCCAATGCTTTTATCAGAACCTAAGGACTGATTAGTGTTTACAGGATAGTTAGGATATGTTCTATTAATGTAGTCAATAACAGCCTGGTGTTCCCTGTTCCTTCTTTGCTCAACAGTTTCTTGTGAGTAAGAAGTTACAGTCAGAATAACTATAAACAGGAAATATTTATTTAATCTCAACATTTGTTTAACTCTCCATAAAACGTAATGAAACTTGATTTATAAATCCTCTACGAGGTAAAATACTTGTTAGAAAGAAACATCGTAGATGTTTAATTATTGTAGATAGAATCATAATCCCTAACCTTTTTAATCCTTGTAGAGGATTAACAAATAAAATTATTTGGAATAAAATTGATTTCATTTTCAACTTAAAACTCCAGCGAAAGCCCAAGTCTTACTTCCCGTGGTGCCGAGTAATAGTGAGGCCGGACAAAATATTCTGTTGCTGAATGAACTCCCGGCACTCTTTCAGAGATCCTATTAGTCTCCTGAGATCCGCCTTTGGTTTCTTCAAGTGTATATGTGGCTCTGCCGGTATTGTCATAAACCAGGTTTTCATTCAATGTATCAAACAGATTAAAAACTTTAATGAATACAGTTAAAACCGCAGTATAAATATCAAATGATTTTTCTACGAGTAGATTAACATTGGTTCGCATTGGTTTTCGTTCACTGTTAGGATCAAGCAGCAATTGGCTTTCGAATAATGCAGGTGTGTATGGTAAACCAGTGTTAATTGAACCAACAACTGTTACAATCCAATCTTTATAACTTCCAAAAGTTATAACACCATTAAGTGAATGTGTCTGGTCCCATTCAAGAGGAATCGGAACTTTTTCACTCTGTCTTCCGGATGAAAGATCAAGAAAGAATGCTTCAGCTCCAGTTTCATTACCTTCAGCAACCTGGTATGTATAATCTAAAGAAGCACCAAAAAGATCATCCGGCAGTTTTCTTTTTGTTAAAGAAAAAGTTATTCCTTTAATATTGCCATAATCCTTATTTACATATTTATCATAAGCTGTACTGCTGCTGACTCTTATTCTTTGCAATGAAAGAAGATCTCTTACATCTTTATAAAACCCTGTTACATTAAATGCAATAGTTTCTGTAAGCTGCTGCTGCAAACCCATCTCGTAAGTAACAGTTCTTTCAGGTTTAAGATCTGCATTTCCATAAGTAGGTGTCCCACCAAAAGTCTCAAAAGTAGGATTTGTGTAGAGATAAACATATGGAGGAAGTTGATAAAAATGACCATAAGAAAAGTGGATAATTCCTCTGTCTGTTATTGGAAATGATATTCCTATTCTCGGGCTGACCATAGTTTTTGCTTCAGCATCCTGAAAATTACTTCTGGGATTGTTAATATCAGGTGCATGCTGGGATTGTGAATCAAAATAATCGAACCTCAAACCTGCATTAATTATCATACTTGTGAATTCCATCTTATCCTGGATATATGCAGAGTATTGAATAGGTTTTTTTGTATAGAGATCGTGGGAATTTGTCTCTGGTCCTAAAATAGTAGGTGTTAAATATTGTGTGGAATTACGCTGAACTTCAAACTCCTCGAAATCCATTATATCGTGTTTACCTTTAACACCAAATTTTACTTCGTGCTGAGGTGTTACCTGGCTTGTAATATCAAACTTTACCTCATAAGAATTTGATCTTTGATAAAAATGTTCATCAAGTGTTCCTCCCGATGCAAATGTATATGGAGTAACTTTAATATCTTTATGTTCCGGCTGATAGCGGGGATCAGCATGGAGTCCGTCCAAACTCATACCCGGGCGATAAGTTACTTCATTACCGCTCTGATCAAGTAATGGGAATAAATATCTTTTAAAATCATAAATGCTGTAAGAACCAAGCAGTGAATAAAAAGTGCTTCCGCTTAAAGCATGTCTTACTTCAAATGAATTTATTAAACCCCATTCGAACCGCTTATAGTTTGCATCAGGGTTATATTTATAATCATGATTATAATTCTGCCATTCTGAATTTGAATAAACAACATCATAATTAAGTTTAAGAGTTGAAAAAGGTTTAATTGTAAACTTACCTGTAGCATTATAATCTTTCGAAGGATTCATTGATACAATTGAGTTATCCCCTGTTTGAGATAATCTTATATCGTTCGGATCGTTTACACTTCTGAAAACAGAATCATAAATTGTGTGCTGTCTTTGTCCATATAGATATCCTTTATTATAATCGTATCTTCCTGATAAGAAAAAAGAAAGCGCATCATCAGTAAATGGAATTGGACCACCGAATGTTCCTTCGGCTACCTGGTTATTAATAGGACTAATATCATCTATATTTAAAAAGATATCATCATTAGAACTTAAATAATCACCTGTATAATAAGAGATACTGCCTCTATATTTGCTTCCTCCTTCTTTAGTAATGGTATTCACAACTCCACTTAATGCATTTCCATACTCTGCATTAAAGGTTCCGCTAACTACAGATAATTCCTGAATAGCATTTGTAGAGATCTGAACTGTTCTTCCAAAATCAAAAGGATTAATAGCTGAAGCACCATTTATATTATATGCAATTTCATTTGATCTTCCTCCTCTTATGTGTAATTCACCATCTACACCTTTTGTAATACCTGCCTGTAAAGACAAAATCTGATCAATACTTTCTACAGGAAGAGCTTCAATCTGCGTATTGTCTATTGTTGTATGAGATGAAGTAAGATCTTTTCTTACCATGGGTTTTGTTGCTTCTACAACAACAGTTTCAAGACTAATTGCTTCTGAAGAGAGCTCAACATCAATATTTGTTGTGAAATCACTAGATACTCTTACATTGGTAATAATTTTTTTCTGATAGCCCACTCCTGAAAAAACCATACTGTAAGTTCCGGGTTGAACATTATTTATTATATAAGTGCCATCAAGTCCGGTTGCAGCGCCTTGCGTAGTTCCTTCAATTATTATATTAATACCAATAAGCGGCTCACCGGATTGGGTATCAGTAACTTTGCCAGCTATTTTTCCCGTTATATCTGCAAAAATATTTATGGATAAAATTATTGTTAACAGAAAGGGAATAAGCAAAAGTAAACTTTTGTTCATAGTAACCTCATTAAATTTCCATTTGCCAAAGGTGTGGGAAAAAGATAAAATTAATTGTTTTAGATAAAAGGTCGGTGTTAGAAAGAATTAAACTGTTCATTACATAGACTTTGTAGAAAAAAATCTCTAATCAATCTCCAGATAATTTTATAAACGTGAGGCTGTCTTAAAAGCCTTAATTTGTCAACCTGAACTCGTTTCAGGTTCTGAATTTTGCCTAAAATCAAATCCAAAGATTCCGAAATAAGTTCGGAATGACAGTTCTGAGACAGCCTCCTCCAAGGTGAACCTCACTTTTATAAATTTTACTTTATTAACATCATTTTCTTTGATGAAACATAATTGCCGGCTTTCAACCTGTAAACATAAGTACCGCTTGCAAGATTAGAAGCATCAAAATGAACATTGTAAGATCCGGCTTTCATTAATTGTCCATCAATCAAAGTTATAACTTCCTGTCCTAATGCATCAAACACTTTTAACTCAACAGCCATTTCATTTGTTAAGCCAAATTTCATTGTTGTTGCTGGGTTGAATGGATTAGGAAAATTTTGATTAAGATAGAATTCATCAGGAATATTATCATCTGCAAGTTCAACACTTACCGGTGTATGCTGTATATCCAAAATTGCAACATCCGAAGTTGTATCATTATTAACTCCTCTTGTATATCCTTGTGTATAAATTACTTCATCAGCAGAATCTCCATCAACATTAGCAATTGCAACAACATCTAACTGACCTCCCAAACTGTCATCAAGTGGAGGGCCTGATACTGGCACCAAAAAAGAATCAATATTTGATGATACATAATTTATAGGATTGGTATAGTCTCCTCCCTGGAATTCCACACGATAAACAGAATTATTTGGTGTACTATTAGGTCTAGTCCCAAAAACAAAATCCCAATTTCCGTCATTATCGAGATCACCCTTAGCCGCACCATTTAATCTTGTTGCACCCAGTAAAGAAAGATCTGCAACCTCATAAGCTACTAATGTATCTGCGACCTGACTGAGTACGACAACTTTTCCTCCTGTAAACCAGCTTCCTAAAACAACTTCATCAGTGCCGTCATTATTAAGGTCGGCAGTAACCGAACCTTTGAATGAACCATATGCTGCAAGACTGGTTACACCAGGTAACGAAGTCCATGTTCCACCATCATATTTAACCGGGTAAACTATTCCACTTTGGGCAAACAAATAAATAACACTACCTACTATAGCTACATCCCATTTATTCCCTGTTCCTGAAAGTATTATATCATTTAAACCACTTGCTTCCAAGGTCCAGGTTTCACCACCTCCGCCTAAATCAGGAATATCATCCACCGATAAAATACCAAAATGAGTGTCGACAGCCTGATCAGCAAAAATTATTTCATCTGTTCCGTCAGTATCAATATCCACCACTTTAACACTAATCGGTCTCAAATTAAAATTATCATCAATAACAATTGTAGTGGCTGCATTTGGGAGAAAACTTCCAAATCCATCATCGACACCTAAGTTATCACTACCGTCACCGACAACTTCAAACACAATGACACGCCATGGATCTGGATTAGGAAGACCAGAATAATCAGGAAAATTAGGCGGACACCAGATTATTTCGGGTTTTCCATCATCATCGAGATCTCCCCAGGTAAAGCCATGCCATGTATTCTGTGCCTGACCTGATATTGTAGCACCCCATACAGAATCCCATGTGGCAGTTGCTTCATTCCATTCAAATTTATAAATACGTGGAATTACTTCATCATCTCTATCTATCATATTTGTGTTGCAGGCATAAATTTCAGGCAAACCATCATTATCGAAATCTACACCGGCAACAATTCCACCAAATCCACCGCCATTAGGTTCATATTGTAATATTGGAATTGTGGAATGACGCAGGAAAATATCCTGTGCATTCAGGCTTATTACTAATGATAAGAAAAGAAAAAAGGTAAGATGTTTTCTCATAGCTCTCCTCAACTTTTAATGTGAATAATACTGGTTAAAAACTGATACAAATTAAATTTTATTTCTTGCTTTTGCAATACTTAATTATGGTTGATACAATTTTTTATGATTGAGAACAATGCTGAATATTAGACTTCTTTTATTCTGCAAGTAAAAATCCTTCAAACTTCTTGGAATAAATAAAGTGGAAATTACCGTAGATAAATATGCTGATATAATAATTTTGGATGAGGATAATTCTCTTTTCTTAACTGTTGTTAACGGTAAAGTAGTTTATAAAAAATAAAAATCTTACTTTCCTTTAAAACACTTTCATAACTTAATATATTTAAAGTATAAAAATTAAATCAGCGGTAGTATGAAACAGAAAAGAAGAGATTTTCTAAAGATAAGCAGCTTGCTTGCCGGTTCTGCATTAACAACCGGTTATACATCCAATATTTTTGCAAACACAATTACCAGAAGTGGAAAAATGAATTTAACTTTCAAACCCTATACACTTGAATTAAAACATGTTTTTACAATTGCAACAAATTCCCGAACTACTACTCCTGTTATGCTTACCGAAATTGAATATGATGGAGTAAAAGGATTGGGAGAAGCTTCAATGCCGCCTTACCTTGGTGAATCCCACGAAACTGCAACAGCATTTCTTTCTAAAGTAAATCTTGAACAGTTCGATGATCCTTTTGAACTGGAAAATATTCTTGATTATGTGGATTCAATAGATGAAAAGAATACCGCGGCAAAAGCATCTGTTGATATTGCTTTGCACGATCTTGTTGGCAAGCTGATGAATAAACCATGGTATGCAATCTGGGGATTTGATAAAGAGAAAACTCCATACACTTCTTTTACAATTGGAATTGATACACCTGAAGTTGTGAGACAAAAGGTTAAAGAAGCTGATATTTATAAAATTTTAAAAGTAAAGCTTGGCAGAGATACAGATAAAGAAATGATTGAAACAATCCGCTCTGTAACAGATAAACCTCTTACCGTTGATATAAACCAGGGTTGGAAAGACAAACATTTTGCCCTTGAAATGATAAACTGGCTGAAAGAAAGAAATGTTGAATTTATTGAACAGCCTATGCCAAAGGAGATGGTTGATGATATTGCATGGGTAACTGAAAATTCTCCGCTACCTATAATTGCTGATGAATCTATTCAGAGGATAGCTGATGTTGTTAAAGCTCATGGTGTTTACCATGGTATAAATATTAAACTGATGAAATGTACAGGTATGAGGGAAGCTCACAAGATGCTTTTATTAGCTCGTTCTCTGGGCATGAAAGTTATGCTTGGCTGTATGACAGAAACATCTTGTGCAATTTCTGCTGCTTCACAATTATCACCAATGGTTGATTGGGCAGATCTTGATGGAAATTTATTGATAAAAAATGATCCTTATAAAGGAACTGAAGTGATTGACGGAAAACTTGTTTTGAACGATGCACCAGGGATTGGATTGGTTTGAATTTATTATGGCTAAATAGATTCCCACTTTCGTGGGAATGACATCAAGGGAGTAAATAATCAAGGATAAATTTCATAAAATTATTTCTTGTTTCATCTCCAAGTATTGTTTCAAAAGGAAAACCTAAAACAACTACTCCATAATCTTTTTTATATCCAATACCTGCACCAAAATTATTTTCTGAATACCTCAGGATTGTTTCGCTTCCATCAAAGGGATACAGAGCATCGGGAGCTTCGACTACATAAATTTTATCATTTAACTGAGTATTATAGTTTATGAACAAACTATCCTCAGTAAAAGATGATGGTATCGAATATACTTTACCCAATTTATCTGCATAACCATTGCTCCATTTAAACTTCAAGATATTCTTTGCAAATTTTATATCACTTGAATCAGGAGTTGGATTTGAGAAAAGATCAGTTCCAACATAAGAACTTGATATAAAAATATTTCCACCGGATTTTAAATAATTTTCAATTACTTTTTGAAATTCCTGAGGGAAAGCTTTAAATTGAATTCCATTAATTGAATCTCCGACCGGTTTCTGCCAGTGAGTTACTTTCTCTTCACCGAGAATTAAATCAACTAATTTATATTTTGAAATATCAATTAAACTATCCCATACTGCTTCATCACTACAGGAGACAAATGAATAACCATTTTCTTTTATTGATTTCCCATGGATTAAAGGATAATCAAAACTGTTGCCCGCAATAATTTTTGTTTCATAATCAGAATGGCTTGCACCATGACCAGGGTCGTCATCTGTTGTCCATTTGGTATTTGGACTGAAATTATATTGAGTACCGGTATAACTAATATCAAATTTATCAGGAACACCTTGATCAATAAAATTCATGAATCCTGTGAAAGATTCGGTTTCTAAAGAAGCAGGTGCACAAATCCTATCAAAACCATTGATTACCAAAACAGGTTCTTTACTATTATCCACTTTGCACACAGATAAAATCTCTGATGGGAAACTTTCTCCTCCAGCGTTAACAGCAGCTATTTTAAAACTATAAATAACATTTGTTTTAATATCAAAAACTGCAAACTCCGGTATATCAGTCATCTGACCATTATTAAATCCTCCGTTATCAAGCCTGGTGTAAACAATATATTTGCTGGGAACAGCAGTTGGTTCTAAGGAATCATTTTGAGGTTCCCATTTAAGCAAAATGTTTTTACCTTCAGTTATTTCTGCAGAGAAGTGAGTTACAGGTAAAGGTTGAACAACATAATTAAATCCATATTGCGCTGAAAGAAATTTTAACATTCCTTTATAGATTGATCTTGAAGCATCAAACCTGAAGCGAGGGTCGAGTGCAAATTTTGTATCAAGAAAATTCTGATGTGAAAGCAATTCAAGAAGCATTGAAGGAAAATTAGGACGGGTTGCCTCGCTGTATTTTGCATCCCATAACCATCTTCTGTTCCAGGCAGGATCATATTTTGCTCTGATATCATCAACAATTTGTGTTTGTACTATATCTGCAAAATCGCGGTTTGAAAATCTGGACACACTATCTGGAAAAGTCAACAGCTTATCAATTGTTTCAATACTATAAATTGAAAGTGTTCCAATTGTTGTATCGTTCTTAGTAATTCCTGCATCTGTATGAAAAGCAAGTGAAAGATCAATAGGAACTCCAAGACCTTTTGTGCTTCTATCTTTACTTGGCCCATAAGGAACTCCATACAAATAATTTCCATATTCAGCACGGCTTTGATAATCGTCATTATAATCCAATGTATCATGGTTCAAATTATAAACCAAAGTATCGGACATACCTGCAAACTGCAGCCAGTATCTTGAACCTTCTGCAAACTTTGGTCGCCCACTGGTCATTCCGCCTCTTTCAATAATACCCATACCGCCGCCAAATCTTACAGCATCAGCCGAAACAATTTTACCATTTTGCTTGCTTTCATTTGTAAGAACAACTCTGCCTGTCTGCCAGTTTTTGCCTTTCGCAAATTTAAATTTTCCAAGATAAAGCCATGTACCACCGCCAATTTTTTGATTTACTAAAAACTCTGTTGAACCGCCAAGATGGTAAACAGTATAATGTACATCATCAATATTATCAGGAGTGGAGTTATAAGAAATATAAACTGAATATTCTCCTGTTTCAGGAAAAACTGGAGTCCATGCTGCTTCCGTTGTTTTTTTATTTTCAGAAAATGTAATCCTATGTTTACCAAGTTTAAAAGGATTAACACCTGATTTATAAGGAGGTTCTCCAATTCCAAAAGCCTCCCCATCCCCTTCTCCCCAATAAACCGCTCGTTGTTCGCCGGCTTCTGAATAATTTTCAGTCATATCATCAATTATCACTTCGTTAGTTTGAATATCTCTTTCTCTCGGTATAAAGACATTTGCGCCTGCATTTTCAAGCATCGGAATTATATAAGGAATTACGAAAGCGTAAGGACCTAAATCCTCAACTGTTTGAAATAACCTGGCCCGCTGCCACATCCAGCGGTTTAAATTTTTATTATAGTACCAGCCATGACTTGGCCAAACCAGAATATTCTTATCTAAAAGTCCATTTATAGGTTGATATGGTTTGCTGATATTTTTTATAACAGGTTTGGGACGTTCTTTTATTATTGGAAGCCTGCTTTTATCATAACCGGCTATATTATCTCTGTAATAATTTGGAATAAGATCTTCGATTGGTTTACTAAGAGTAATTATAGAATAATTATAGTCTTCAAAATTCTCCCCATAAAAATTCTTAATTGCCGAGTAAATTCCCTTAACAGTTTCCATTCGGAATGGAATGAATGAAAGATCTTTATTAAAAAATATATCTATTTTTTTTAACTCAGTATCAATTAGTATAGTATCAACTTTTGACGAAGGCGGAACTGATAATAAAAGCTGATTTTTATTAAATGTCTCTTTGAACTCAAAAGATTTTTCATGAATAGTAATTTCTGTTACTGAAATACAGCCAGTAAAAAAATAAATAAGAATAAAAAATATTAAAGAACATATAACTTGTTTCATTTTTTATGAATTATATAAAAACCTTCAATGCTT
>Ga0154750_1005_pt1 | contig 23618 bp, 14 predicted proteins | sample Rifle2008BG16ft_FD_105758 | JGI IMG/M metagenome (GOLD analysis project Ga0154750, IMG submission 105758) | Ignavibacteria bacterium RBG_16_35_7 | reverse complement strand
AGTTAAAGAAGCACAGCGTTGTCTTTATTGTAATGACGTTTGTAATATTTGTATTGGTGTCTGTCCTAATTTTGCCAATTTTGGATTTGTTGTGGACGCAGTAAATATTCCGGTCTACGCTATTACAAAAAATTATGGGGAAATAACCGTGAAAACTGAAAGAAATTTCAGCATCACACAACGAAATCAAATTCTTACAATAGGAAATTTTTGTAATGAGTGTGGAAACTGCAATACATTTTGTCCGACAAGCGGGGCGCCTTATAAAACTAAACCAATGTTTTATTTAACTGAAGAAAGTTTCAATAATGAAGATGTTGGTTATTATTATAGAGATGGAGTTTTGAAATTTAAAAATAATGGCAGTATAGAAGTATTATCATATAAGAAAAATTATTTTGCGTACGAATCGGAAATAGTTAATGCTAAATTTAATATTGATGATTTTTCACTTTTAGATATTAAGTTTAATTCCGATTCAGTTCAGGAAAAAAATCTACATCAGGCAGCAGAAATGTGTTTTTTAATTAAGAGTTTAAAAGAAGTTTCGATTTTCAACTAATACAATTGAATAATTATAAAATGTTTAATCTTTGATCAATTTGACTTACTGCATAAGTTCCTTTTGTCATGCTGAATTTATCTCAGCATCTAAAATCTTAAATATTTAGATCCTGAAACGAGTTCATGGTGACAAATAGCAATTTGGTAACAGACAATAATTATTATTGTTAAATCATATAAAATTTGTTAAATAAAATTATTATGCAATTCATACTTAACGGAAATAAAAAAGAATATACAGGCGATCCTAAACTTTCTTTGCTAACTTATTTAAGAGAGCATGAGGGGATCACATCTCCCAAAGACGGCTGTGCACCTCAAGCCTCTTGCGGTTGTTGTGTCGTTGAATTAAATGGAAAAGGTGTACTCTCCTGCGTTATCCCGATGAAAAAAGTTGAAGGCGGCGATGTAATTACAATTGAAGGGATCGGCGAGTACAGGCAAAGAGTTTTTGCAAACGCATTTGTTGAGAAAAGCGGTGTTCAATGTGGATTCTGTATTCCTGGCATTGTTATGCAGGCAAAAGTTTTAATCGATAAAAATCCATCACCAACCAGAGATGAAGTTGAGCGGGCAATAAATCCAAACTTATGCAGATGCACAGGTTATAAAAAAATTGTTGATTCAATATTATATGCTGCCGAAGCTATTAAGGATTTAAAGGAAATTCCAACACCAAAAACAGATGGGAAGATTGGGAAACGGCATCCAAAGTATAATGCAGCGAATCTTGTTCTGGGGAAAAGCCCTTTTGTTGCTGATATGCAATTAGAAGGAATGGTTCACGGTGCTCTTAAGTTCAGTGATCATTCGCGTGCTAAAGTTTTATCAATTAATTTTTCAAATGCAGAAAAGCTCTCCGGAGTTTTAAAAGTATTTACTGCAAAGGATATTCCCGGTAATCGTTATTCAGGATTAATTATTTCTGATTGGCCATTGATGATTGATGTTGGTGAAGAAACAAGATATGTGGGAGATGTTATTGCTGCAGTAGTCGCTGAGACAGAAAAAATTGCCCGTGAAGCCGCCAAATTGATTGAAGTTGAATATGAAGTGCTTAAACCCTTAACTGATCCTGAACAAGCTTTGGATGATGATATAAATAAAATTCATCCTAAAGGGAACCTTCTTTCTGAAACAATAATTAATCGTGGAGAAGTTGAAAGAGCACTTGATGAAGCAGATTATATCTCCACAGGTGTTTATTATACTCAAAGAATCGAACACGGTTATATGGAAACTGAATGTTCAATCGCACGAACAACGGATCACGGGGTTGAAGTATTATCTCAAGGACAGGGTATTTATGATGATCAGAAACAAATTGCAGATATTTTAAATCTTCCTTTGGATAAAGTTCGTGTAATTCTTGTTCCAAATGGCGGCGCTTTTGGCGGCAAGGAAGATCTTTCAGTTCAGGGGCACGCTGCTCTTTTTTCATACTTACTAAAGAAGCCCGTTAAAGTTTTTCTGAACAGGGATGAATCAATAATTATGCATCCCAAACGCCATCCTATGAGATTGAATTACACTTTAGGCTGTAACAAAAAAGGAAAGCTGACTGTTCTTCAAGCTGATATTTTAGGTGATACAGGAGCTTATGCTTCTGTTGGAATGAAAGTTTTAGAGCGAGCCGCCGGACATGCGACCGGACCGTATCACATTCCAAATGTTAATGTTGTAAGTCGTGCTGTTTATACTAATAATCTTCCTTCCGGTGCAATGCGTGGCTTTGGAGTAAACCAGGTTACGTTTGCTGTTGAAAGCTGTATAGACGACCTGTGTGAAAAAGGTGGATTTGACAGATGGCAGTTTAGATATGATAATACATTAATCGAAGGGGATATGACTTCAACGGGACAGATTATCCATGCCGGAAGTGGTGTAAGACAAACATTATTAGCAGTAAAAGATATTTTTAAAAAAGCTAAATTTGCCGGCATTGCCTGTGGCATAAAGAATACCGGTATAGGTAACGGCATGGCTGATGAAGGAAAAATAAAAATTGAAATTATTTCTGAGAAAAAAATTATTCTGAATCATGGCTGGACAGAAATGGGGCAAGGTGTTAACACAATGGCTATTCAGTTTTTATGCGAAGAAACAGGGGTTGATCCAGATATTGTTGAAGTGCGTGTTGATACTGCCGAAGGAGCTACTGCCGGAATGACTACAGCTTCAAGAGCTACATCAATTATTGGTAACTCTATTGCAAACACTTGTAAAAAATTAAAAGAAGATTTAAAAACTCAATCACTTAATGAACTTCGAGGAAAAGTTTATTATGGTGAGTGGGTTTGCGATTGGACAACAAAACCTGGTGATGAAACAAAAGAGATTATCACTCATTACTCATATAGTTATGCAACACAGGTCGTAGTGCTAGATGATGAAGGCAAGATCGATACTGTATATGCAGCTCACGATGCCGGTAAAATTATAAACCCGAGTTTATTCGAAGGACAGATCGAAGGTTCGATTCATATGGGATTAGGTTATGCGTTAACTGAAGATCTTGAACTTGAAGAAGGTATTCCCAAAAGCACAAAATTAAGAAAGTGCGGAATTTTACGTGCGAAGGAAATGCCCAAAATGGAAGTGATCGGAATTGAAGTCCCCGATCCACACGGACCATACGGAGTAAAAGGTGTTGGGGAAATCGGACTTGTTCCAACGGCTGCGGCTGTTGCTAATGCTTTTTATCAATATGATGGAACACGCTATTACAAGCTGCCAATAAAGAAAAGAATAAAAGTAAAAAAGTAATCAAGTCTGTAAATGATATTATTGATAAATGTTTTGCCTTTTGTAATCTGCAAAAGGTTTAAACATTTTCATTCTGCCGGAAAGACCAGGTGAGAGAATTATGCCGTAGATTTTTGATTTGTTCAAATATTTTAAGTTTTAATTTTTCTTAAAGCCTTGATATCCTTCAATCCGTTTCCAGTAATTAGCAATAGATATCTATCGGATGAATTGAGCTTATCAACAGATAAAAGTTTTATATATGCAGCATAAACAGAAGCAGAAGAAGGCTCGCACAATATTCCTGTTTGTTTTATAAATTCTTTTTGTGCTGATAAGATTTCTTCATCAGTTACTGCTATCGCAAAACTATTACTTTTTTTAACAGTATCAGCAGCCATATAAAGATTACGCGGCGCACCTGCAGATATGCTGTCGGCAATTGTGTTGGCAGGTTTATGTTCAAATTTACCTGTGCTTAAATATCTTACTAAAGCATCACTGCCGGTTGATTGAACAGCAATTAGTTTTGGAAGTTTATCAATCCAATTAAGTGCGAGTAATTCCTTAAACCCTTTATAAATGCCTGATATGATTACACCATCTCCAACTGGAACCAAAATCATATCCGGAATATTTCCCTGCGATGAAATAAATATATCATACGCAGCAGATTTTTTCCCTTCAATAGTTAAAGGGTTGTAAGCGGTGTTTCTATTGTACAAGTTATTTTTTTTAGATTCTTCAAGACAAACATCGAATGCTTTATCGTAATCACCGTCAACAACAAAAAGCTTTGCACCGTAAGCTTCTATTTGAATTCGTTTTGCCTCGGGAATATTCTTGGGTACATAAATTCTCGATTTTATTCCGAGTCGTGCACAAATTCCTGCAAGCGATGAACCGGCATTACCAGTTGATGCAGCAGCTATTTCGGTTATCCCAAGTTGTAAAGCTTTGAGTGCGACTAATGAAGAAGCCCTGTCTTTATAAGAGAGAGTTGGATTTCGTGTGTCATCTAAAATCCAAAATTCTCTTTTATTAGTAATGTATTTTAAAAACTGGTCAGATGGCAGCGCAAGTTTGATTAATTGATCATCTCTGAAATTTTGAAAATTAAGTGGCCATAAATCAGGATATAACCAGAATTTCCCAGGAGTTAACCTAAGAAAATCTTCTCTCGATAATTTCTTTTTTAATTCAATGTAATCATATTCAACAGTTAGAACACCTTCAAGAGGTTTATTCTTTTCAGCCTTTCCGCAGGATGGACAAAGATAAATGAAATTCGATTCAATTTCTCTTGCTTCAAATTCTTTGTGGCAGCCTGAACATTTATATATGTAATTCAGCATTATTGTTTTTAATATTCTTACATTGTTAATGCCATTATGGCTTTAGCTGTGTGAAGTCTGTTTTCTGCTTCATCAAAAACAATGGAAATATTTTCATTATCTAAAATTTCATCAGTTACTTCGTGTCCCCTGTCAGCAGGAAGTGCATGCATCAGCTTAACATTTTTATCAGCAAGTTTTATTTTTTGTTCGTCGCAAATCCAGGATTTATATTTTTCCAAATTAGATTTCATTTCTTTTTTACATTCGGCTTCATTGTTTAAATAATCCGGCACACTGTAAGCTCCGAAGCCGCCCCAGTTTTTAGGAATAACAACGTGAGCACTTTCAAATGCTTCATCCATGTTGTTTGTAAATTTTATACTTCCACCATTAGCAGCTGCATTCTGCTTCGCTTTATCAACAATGTTTTTACTAAGTGGAAATTCTTTCGGATGTGCAACTGTTACATCAATTCCATAACGAGGAAAAAGTAATATTTGTGTTTGCGGAACAGACAGCGGCTTGGAATGAGTATCGGCATAAGCCCAGGATATTGTCACTTTTAATCCTTTGGGATTTTTATCAAAATGTTCAAAGATTGTCATCAGATCTGCCAGACCTTGAAAAGGATGATATACATCATCCTGTAAAGACATCACAGGTCTTTTAGAATATTTTGCCATTCCTATTAAATAATTATTTCCGATTCCATAAAAACAATTTCTTGAAGCGATTCCATGTCCCATTCGCGATAGAATAATTGCTGTATCCTTTGCAGATTCTCCGTGTGATAGCTGCATTTTGTCAGCTGTTAAATCGTGTGCATGACCACCAAGCTGTGTCATTCCCGCTTCCATTGAATTCCTGGTTCGTGTTGATTGCTCAAAGAAAATCATAAATAAAGTTTTATAAAGAAGATGCAAGTGCGGCTCTTCATTAAGAAATTGTCTCTTTAGTTCGAATGATGTTTTGAATACAGTATCAAGTTCTTCTTTTGTCCAGTCTTCACAAGTTAGAAAATGTTTACCCTTAAATTTTGATTCCATAGTTTCTCCAATATTGGTAATAATGTTATCCATATTTATTATTAGTAGCCCACAACTTCAGTTGTGGGTAATTAAGAAGCAAATACCGTAAAAACCGTTTTAACGGTTTATAAATTGTAGCCCATATCTTTTAATAAATATCTCAACTTCTTCTTCGTATGTCATTTTTTTGTGATGATCTTTTTGATTCTTGATATAAACCTCAACGTCTTTAACCATTGATTCACTAACTGAAAATGCACCGTAACCTGTTTGCCAGGCGAATTTTGTGGTTATGAAATCTGATTGGTTTATCCAATGTGATGATTCACCTTTCATATTTTTAAAAATATCTCCAACACTAAAATTAGTGGAAAGAAGAAAGAGTAAATGAATATGATCTTCTGTTCCGTTTATTACTCTTACTCTGCAATCTAAATCTGCTTCAAGTTTTTGTTTAATGTGTTCATGTAGATTCACTTCAAAAGTTTTATTTATCAATGACGTTCTGTCTTTAGTGCCAAAGACACCGTGAATCCAAATTTTTATTAGTGAGTGAGACATCCAATCATCTACTGAAACCGTTGAAACGGTTATTTTCTTCTTCTTTTTCTTAACCCATAGCTAAAGCTATGGGTTGCTTTTGAACGTAATGACATTGAACTCATAACTGCTAACTAAAATTGTGACAGAAAAGTGCATAAAAAGCTGATGCTTTCACCAAATGTTCAACAGGAACTTTTTCATTCGGCGCATGAGCAAGTTCCTCATTACCCGGTCCGAATCCAATTACCGGGATTTTATGAACACCATTTATAGTTACTCCATTTGTAGAAAATGTCCACTTATCCACCTTAGGTTTTTGATTAAAAAGATCTGTAAAAGTTTTCACCCCGCTTTTAATTACATGATGATCTTCTTCTATTTTCCACGTGGGATAATACTTTTCCATACTATATTTTAATCCCGTAAATGAAGTCTTTTCATAATTAAGCAATTCTACTTTTGCATTCATTCCCTCTACAATTTCCCTAACCTGATTGAGAGCCAGTACTTTATCTTCGCCCCATGTTAATCTTCTATCAAGATGAATTTTAGCAAAATCGGAAACCGCGCACAATGAAGGGCTTGATGATACAAATTCAGTAACCGTAACAGATCCTTTGCCAAGAAAGGAATCAACGGTAAGTCTTTCATTTAATTTCTCTATTTCAAGCGCGGCGTTTGAAGCCATATAAATTGCATTCTTACCTCTTTCCGGAGCAGAACCGTGCGAAGACAATCCGTAAAATGAAATTTCAATTTCCATTCTGCCGCGATGCCCGCGATAAATATTTAGATTTGTTGGCTCAGTCACGATTACACAATCCGGTTTTATTTTATCTTCTTCAATAATATAATTCCAGCAAAGGCCGTCGCAGTCTTCTTCCATAACTGTTCCGGTAAAATAAACGGTTACATTATCAGGCAATCCAATTTCTTTTAAAATTCTTCCCGTAGTAATAAATGCTGCAGGTCCGCCAGATTGATCAACAGACCCTCTTCCCAGAACAAAACCATCTTTAATTTCTCCGCTTAAAGGATTAAAGTTCCAGTCCTCAGCATTACCTAAATCAACTGTGTCGATGTGGCCATCAATAGCAATTACTTTTTTTCCGTTTCCAATCCTGCCTATAACATTTCCAAGTCCGTCTATTTTAGCTTCATCAAAGCCAGCCTCTTCCATCATTTGCTTAAGAGCTTTCGCAACACCTTCTTCCTCTCCGCTTAAAGATTTAATTTTTATCAATTTAGATAAATTGTTCGCGGTGTAGTTACTGTATTCTTCAGCTTTTTTTAATATAGTTTTTGCAAGATCCATTTATTGGTTCCCTTAGTTAGTCCGAATTTATTTCTAACATTTTATTATAGAGCCGATTTCCTTGTTCAACAATATTTTTCTGGTATTCAAAGTCGTCGAAAGATATTTTAAAGTTGCTCATTAATACATTTCCATTTTGAATAACGCTGTGAATTGGGCGATCCAGTATGCCATAAATAAAATGTCCCCAAAAATTTTCTTCCATAAAAGGGGTTGGAGGAACATAATCCCAAATAATCAGATCGGCTCTATCTTTAATGTTAAGAGAAGGAAAATCAGAAAAATATTTTTGTACAAAATTTAGCTGATCAAAAAAAACTTTCTTTATCCAATCGAATGCTTGTTCAAATACCATTCCCTGATGTCTTGCAATAAGAAAAAGCTGTTTAAATGTTCTTGCAGGATTAGAGTTCATTCCGTCCGTTCCGGTAAGGATGAGAATATTAGATGGAGCTTGTGATAATTCCGGCAGCCCAGCTGCGTTATTAAAATTGGAATCTAAATTATAAACAATTGCACTGCCACCTCTTGCGATTACTGAGTAATCTTCATTCGTTAAGTGAATTCCGTGCGCTAAAATGCTTTTTTCATTGAGTAAATCAAACTGCTTTAGTCTATTAACCGGATACTTTTTATACTTAGTAAAACTATCCTTTCGATCTACTTTATCCTCGCATAAATGAATGTGAATTCCAAGTCCGAGTTCCTTTATTAATTCAGAAGCTTTTCTGAGCGTATCATCTTTTAAAGTAAAGGAAGCATGAAGTCCAAGCATAGCTTTCAAATTATTGTCAGTTGAATTTCTGAAGTAATTTATATTTTCAGAGATTCCATTTTCAGCAAGTAGTTTTCCGTTACGATCAGTTGTTTCAAAGCACAGCACGCCGCGAAGCCCAAATTCACTTAGTACATTTGCTATTATTTCCAAACTTCCAGTTGCAGAATTTGGAGATGAGTGATGATCAAAAATATACGTAACACCATTTCTTATTGACTCCAGAGCCGCCATTTGAGAAGAAGCCTGTATAATTTCAGCATCGAGAGAAAGATCTAACTTCCACCAAAGATTTTGAAGAATCAATTTAAAATTTTCCATTGATCCTTTTATTGAAAGTCCCTTTGCCAAACGGGAATAGAAGTGATCATGAAAATTTATCATTGGAACAGTTATTACTCTTCCACAAGCATTAATTGATTCATCAGAATTTTGAAGAGGCTTTGAAAGGAAATCTTTGAAATCTTTTTTTCTAATATCAGAAATGCTTCCTTCGGAAATTAAAATATCTCCAAATTCAGGAATGATTTTTTGTCCTGATATTTGGCATATCCATGCATTTGTTATTGTTAAATTTTTATTTGTGTTCATAAATTCTGCTTGATTTAAAAATTGCATATCAACGACTTTAATGCGGTCTTAATCTGAAGATAAAAACGTCTTTGACAATTTTCGCTGAATGATCAGACATAGTTTAAATCCTTTTTGAAGAATTTTCTAGATCTTTAATCCGACTTTATCATTAAAATCTTTTATCATTTCATCCCATTTAGGAACGATAGAAAATCTTTCCTTCCAATAATCTTCTTCGTACCACTGAGCATTTAATTCATCAACACTTTTTCCTTGCTGTTCCACCCAGGTAAAATATTTTAAGTTATGAATAGCTTTTTTATCATTGTAAGATAATTCTTTAAAATAATCTATTCCCTGATGTTTGAATATACTTGTCCAATCTACCTCAGCTTGTCTTTCAGAATATTTTCCCAAATTGTTGTCCATTTCGTTCAGTCTTGAGTTATATAGTTCAACCGAATCGGTGAACACTGTAAAGATGATATCATCTTCGTTGTATTCATAATATTTAGATAGTTTAATTGCACTTAACAAATTGCAAATAGATGAAATACCCAGGTAAGATAATTTATGTATTTCTTCTTTTGTCACACCTAAACGTGTTAACCATTTGTGTCCTTCTGGATCATTGAACAGCCTCAGTATTCTTAAAGTCTGCCCATCATCAATAGATGCAACAGCGTCTGTGTTTTTTACATTATGAATCCAGGGAACATGCTTGTCTCCAATTCCTTCAATTCTGTGTCCTCCAAAGCCATTCAATAATAAAGTCGGGCATTGCAAAGCTTCTGAAGCCAAAACTTTTAAAGAAGGAAATTTTTCACGAAGATAATCGCCAGCAGCCAGAGTTCCTGCAGAACCTGTTGCACTTATGTATGCACTTAATCTTTGGTTTCCATTTTTAATTTGGTTGAATAAATTTTCAATCGTATATCCTGTAACTTCATAATGCCAAACAGCGTTACCAAACTGATCAAACTGATTTAAAATAAGATATTTATCGCTCTCTGCTTCAAGTTCATGGCATTTATCATAAATTTCTTTAACATTGCTCTCGCATCCTTTCGTGGCATAAACTTCTGCGCCAATTTTCTTAAGCCAGTCAAACCGTTCCTTGCTCATTTCTTCCGGTAAGATTGCAACTGCGTGCACAGATAACAACGCCGAATTAAATGAACCTCCACGGCAATAATTTCCTGTGGAAGGCCATACAGCTTTATGATATTCCGGATCCAGCTTACCACTTACAAGATATGGAGCTAAACATCCATAAGTTGCTCCAACTTTATGAGCGCCAGTCGGAAAAAACTTTCCAACAAGTCCGATTATACGAGGTTTAACTCCTGTAATTTCACGGGGAATTTCCAAATAATTAATTCCGCTAATGCTTCCGTTTACAGGATTATTGCACCAGTTTATTCTGAATAAATTTAAAGGATGAAGTGCGTGCAGATCAATTTTTTCTAATTTTTCCTGAATGGATTCAGAAATGGTTTCGGGATGCTTTAGTTCTTTAAAGGTTGGTAATATAATTTCTTTTTGTCTGCATCTTTCGATTGTCTTTTGCAAATATTTATTGTTTTCAATTTTCCAGTCCCAATCAAACATATTTACTCCGCAATAATTAGGTTAAAAATATTAGCAGTAAAACATTTATTTACTGCACATCAAATATACAATTCAGTATTTACAGATAACATCATTTCGTTGTATTACATTCAGAAAGTTTTGTGGTATTGCCGTATGGATAAGACTGGCAAGTAAAAAAATCTGGTTCGTTCAAAATTAAAATTATATAAAAATAATTTCCAACCAACATCCTAGAATCAATAGATGAGATGTTCAACATTTAACCAGATAATAGCTTTATGATAAAGTTGACCTAATTTACTATAGTCAAGAAATATAAAATTCTGTACGTAAAAAGGGGGTTTTAAGTGCCTCTTAAAGAAGGGATTTATTTTTCTGTAAAAAAATAGATGAAACTAATTGTTTTTCAAATATAAATCAGAAGCACTTTACTTTAAAAATTCAGTTATAAACAAAAGAATTGAAAAAGATAACATACGCGTTATTTACTTTTAAAAGTGTCATTGTTTTTTCAGAAACTTAGTTCAAGTGAAAAACGCGAAACTTTTCCCAAATCATTATAGTCAACAAGGGCATAATCAAAACCAACCTTCTGGTTTGAAATATTAAATTTAAATCCAACTCCGAAAGTCCAATCTTCAACATCATAATTCATTTTATAACCAAGCCGGGCGAAAACAGTTTCATCCCATGCATATTCACCACCGAAGTTAACTCGCTCGTTGTTGTCATTCGGGTGGTTGCCGTCAATTGCAAGAGTAAAGCGGTGTTGTTCAGAATTTATGATAGATTCTTTACCACCCACAAAATCCATGGCTATTCCTACCCGGAAATTCAAAGGCAGAGGCCAGGGCTCGGTTTTTAATCTAGCATCAGGATTATATTCACCTGATATTCCCCCGTTGATATCTGTTAGTGCAATCAGGTCGTTTCCTTCCAATTGCATACTGCCGCCAAAATTGGAAATGCACATTGCAACTACCATATCATGAAAACCTGTTCTAAGATAAGTGCCTGCATCGACAGCTACTGTGTTTGCAATTTCATTATAAAGTGTTTGCTGAATATATTTAACCGTTAGTCCAACTGAAAAACGGTCAGTCAGTGCTCGCGAATAGGATAACCCTATTGCAACATCGCTTACATCGTAATAGATACCTGTACCATCCGGTTGTTCAACTGTTGTAACTTCCTGCTCTCCGGTGTTAAGTGCAATGGCACTGATGCCGATCACATCACTTGTACTCAGAGGTATAACCAGAGCGACGTATTCATGAGATATATCTGCAAACCATTGAGAATGGCTTACACCCACAGAGATTGTTTGCAGATTTGTTATACCGGCAGGATTCCAATATAATGTACTAACATCGTTTGCAACTGCTGCGAAAGTTTCACCCATCCCAACTGCTCTTGCACCCACCCCAATTTTAAGAAACTGTGCAACGGCAGTTCCGACCTTTGAAAAGCCGCCAGCAAAACTTGATGCCGGTAATGAAACAATCAGAAGTAACGTAAATATTTTTTTCATTTGCTCTGTCTCCGATTATTCAGCAGCGTTTATTTAATAACTAAAAATTTTCCAACTTTTTTTTGTCCGTTCGGAACGGAAACAACATAAACATATAGACCGTAGGCGATGTACTGATCGTTGTATGTCCTCATATCCCAGAATTCAAATCCTCTATTGTCGTTATGATAGATATCAGTAATATGATCTCCGGCTATGGTGAAAATAGCAATCTTACACTCGTTGGGCAGGTGATTGAACATTAATTTTTTACCAAACTGAGATGTCTCCCATTCATTAGAAACTATATATGGGTCGGGTACAACACGAATCTGATTCAGATTAATTTCATCAGCAGTGTATTCTATTTTATTGGTGCTAAACTCATAAGTAATTTCCTTCCTGAAAGGTTTGTACGTTAAGATAGTAAATTGGTCACCATGAGAGGGAGCTACTGCATTTATATGAACGGTATCCCCGTAAGCATTAACATAAGTATCGGGCATATTATTAGATTGCAGTAAAAGTCCCGTGAACGTTGTATCTCCTGATCCGGGATCAATATCATATTTTTCAAAATTTAAAATGTCAATATATTTTTCATAAAAGCCCGGGCTTCCTTTAGTAAATCCTAATCCACCAGGTACAAGATCCCAGCCTAATTGGCTGTAGTAAAATTTCCTGTATTCTTCCCAAGAAGCTGTGATTGCAAATTCCATCAACCACGTATTTTCACTTACATCAATCGGATTTTCCGGATCAGAAATTATTTCTACTTTCAGCGGGAGGTGATAAATTGAATCCTCATAAGAAACACCTGTGAAAAAATCATATAAGCGGGCGGAAAGACCGCCTGACTCGGTTGTATCAATTGTTACCATATAATCATCAACAGTATAAACTTCCTCCTGCACAACTTCGGGACTTCCAATATATCTCTGAACTGGCTTTGTGTTCAAATAAAATGTAGAAGTATCGCTGTTTACTTTTGTCCAGCCAATAAAGGCCGTTCCAGATGGAGAATTAAGAACTGTCAACCTGAATCCGTCTGTTACCGGTAGGTTATCCTCAGTTTCATTTGAAAATAGATGATGATCGAGCACTATAGATGTATCGCTAGTTACCGCAGAAATTCTGTAGAGATTAAACCCAAGCACATAGTTTGTATCTGATCCTACTATTTCTAAAGTAGAATCAACAAAAGTAATTAAATAGTTATCCCCGGTTATAGAATCGGGCTGAATAATATCAAGCCTTACAATGCCCTGGCATATTCCTCCAATTGGTGGGATTGAACCGTCGGGATTCAACACGGGATCGTATGTCGCATCATTATAATTCTGAGGAAGAACGCCCGGAATAACTGAAACTGTATGGCTTTCTATCACCGAATGCCCCAGAGGGGATTGATAAGATTGCTCGAGGCTATCGGGATTTTGATTTCCTTTATCGTAAGAGGTAACGGTGTACCAATATTCTATCCCGTTGATAAGATTATCATCAATATAGCTGTGCTTTAATCCTGAATCATCACCTAAAGATTGATTAAATGCCGGATCAGGTCCTTTTATACCATCAATCAGATCGAAAATTTTTAACGGCTTATAACCAATTACATTACCAAATTGATCGGTGATAGGTGTTCCCCAGGTTTTTCCCTGATCATCGCTGCGATAAATTTTATATCCTTCAAAATCCTTTTTGCCGGTTAAATTATCTTTTGAATTTTCCGCATCGGAATCCCAAACTATTTTTACTTTTTTATCACTTGCATGAGCCTGAACAATCGGAGTTTTTGGCGGACCGGAACCCTGGTATTTTCGCTGGTACATTTGCTGTGTTACTCTCATGTTTTTCATCAGGTCGGATGTATCGGGCTCAAAAGGAATATTACCCGAACTTCCCATTACAACAGCAACAGATGAAACGACTGTTTCATCCGGTGCTAATGTAAGAGGTCCTGTCATTATATAATAATTAATCGGTGCACCTTCAGGGAAATACTGACTCAAGCTGTCGGGATTAGTATTATCCATTCGGCGGTTATCACCATGAAAATAGTATTGTTTACCAACCAGGTTGGGATCGTTCGGATTGCTGCTGACGATTGGCCACATTTGCTCATCAATAGAAGGAGATACCTCCCTGCTAAAATAATGAAAGTCTGTAACGCCCAAGTTTTTTGGGGTCTCAAGAATATTTAAACCGATGATGCCCATATCCGTCGGATCAGATTCCCATGCACCATCCTTTGTATTATTAATATCCCAGATATACACAAAATCACCGCTGTTATTTTCATCATTAGGATTACTGTCGATAATATTTATATAATCCTGGTTATCAAAATCCGGTCTGAAGATTGCATAGTAACCTACATAAACACTGTCTAATTGTATGCCGCTTTTATTATGTATTGTAAATTCCCAGATGAGCATATCTTCAGCGTAGGGACGCCCGTAAGTGTATGCCATTTCTTCAACTTCAACTCCAAGCGGTCCCATTGGATTTGAGTTATCTTCATCATTAAACACGCTATAAATATCACGATCTGAAACAAATTCACCTTCGACCTCTTCACCAAAGTTCGGCGAAGTTTCATCAATATTGATTCTGAATTTTCCGGGCCAATGACGTTCACCGGGAGTACTTACCCAGCTTCCCCCATCATCAAAGTAACCTTCAGGCCAGGTCTCGGAATTATCGCTTATCGCAAGAAAAGGTGTTTCGTCCGGCGGCGGAGCAGTTATATCACCGGAAAAAATTTGCCCACGGGAACCGTCTTTAGGCACCCAATCATACTTGTCAGTAGCAGTACCAATTACAGAAGTTATAACATTTCCTTTTGAGGCAACAATTAATCCTAACCCAAAACAATAATGAGTTTGATCTCCGGCAGCTGCAGGCCAGCGAATGGCTTCATTAAAATATTCATGAAAATTTGAAAGGACTCCATAATTACCAAGATAATTTGCTACCTGTCCTTTATCCATTACCGCGATACCTCTTTCTTCGTTGGATGTAGGTTTAAATAGAGGCACCAGGTTTTTTATACTATTATCTTTATGGCAGCTTTCACATGTTGGTATCTGTGCAAGAGCAGAACCGGAGATTAAAACATAAAAAACTATCAGGATGAAATATTTAATTAAAAATTTAACCATAAATTTCCCTTTGGTTACAGTATAATTTGGACTCCCATTTTTATAATTCTTGGGGGTCCTACAAATGCAGGATTATGATCTGCATCGGGTGATGACCCTACAAGCCCGGATAAGCCGGTATCAAAAGGCTTCCCGGTACGTGAATAAACAAAAAGTACGTTCTCGGTATTAAGTAGATTTGTTATTTCTAAAAATATTGCAGCAGCAACTCCCAAAAATGGAACAGTTTTTATAGCACGTAAATCGACTGTGGATGTCCACGGTTTTCTTCCTGAGTTTATATCAATACGAACAGTTGGATCTACGTACGGTGTATAAGGAAGCCCGCTGTTGGCTTTAAATAAAATATTTAAATTAAAGTTTGATAAAAGATCCATACCAAGAATATCTATCCCGCTGTTCTCCGGTATATTGAAATTTAAGTTAACCGCAATTTTATGCCGCTGGTCAAAATCAAGAAAATATTCCTGGTGAGGAATTTCCTCATCTGCAAATGCATCGAAATACCCGCCTAACGGCTGTGAATTATTTCCTTTGGCTACCATATAAGTATAATCAAGCGACCCTGAAAAATAATCGGTGTAACGTTTCCTTAAAGTAAGATCAATACCCTTTACACTTGCATAATCCGAGTTATAAAAAACAACATAATCCTGTGAGAGATAACTAACCTGAAGTGTTGATAACAGATCGGTTATATCTTTATACCAAGCAGTTAAGTCAAGAGCCCAATCTTCGCTTAATTTGTACTTAATACCGGCTTCGTAGGACACAGTTTTTTGTGCCTTCACATCGGGATTGCCAATTAAAGGTAAAGATGTACTTAAATCTTTCCTGAGATTATAGTAAAGAGAATTGTAATCGGGATTCTGGAAAAAATGCCCGTAGGCAAAATGAAGAACTGCATCCTCCGTGATCGGATGTGCTAAACCTATACGCGGACTAAGCTGTGTTTTAGGATCCACTGCTACTTCATCAGCCAGAACCCAATTATTATTTTCATCAAAATATCCAAACCGGTTAATGTCAGGCCACATTGTTGCTTTTGGATCAGCGTAGTCTAAGCGTAATCCAATGTTTACGATCAAATAATTATATTCAATTTTATCCTGGATATATGCACCAATCTCAAAAGGATTTTTTGTATACTGATCTTTAAATTGTGCACCAGACGGCCAGGGCTCTGATTCTTCATAAACACTCAGATCATGGTTTACAAATTCAAACCCACTTTTAAATTGATGATTAATATTTGCCTGATAAGTTGCATCTACTTTAGCTCTGTAAGTAACTGTTGTATTGTCAGCATATCTATCATCATCACCCGAAACATAGAAATTAACCGCTTCACCGGTTTTTCCCATTTCATAATCTTGTGGTAATTTGTCTCCAACTTGAGTAACACTGTTATTTTCAAAGCGGGATAAATTTGTAATATAAAAGAAATTGTTGCTTAGCGTGTGAGTAAATATCATACCCAGACGAATAGATCTACTTTCGGAATGAGCCTGATGATCACTTAAATATTTCCATGCATGACTGTATCCCTGAGATTCTCTTCCTGTCATTTGTCCGGATAGTGCAAGTTTAACAGTAGGACTAAATGAATAAGTTAATTTAGCTAATCCGTCTCCTTCAACACTATAACCATGCGGAAGATAACTGTCCTCATTCCTGTAAATACCTGATAACAAAAAAGTTAGCTTTGAAAAAACTGGTCCATTCAACGATAAAGTGAACATACCCGGAACTGGAATAGGCTGCTGATCAAACATGCTTTTATTTTCGTATACACCTTCATCAACAACTCCGGCAAATGGATTTGCTTTTCTATATGAAGATTTATTAATCATTGGAGTAGTGTACTCGACTTTACCATGCAATGATGAACCTCCATCCTTAGTAACAAGGTTGACTATACTTGACATTGCATCACCGTACTCTGCATTGAATGTACCGCTTATTACTTCCATTTCATTAATAGCATCTTTATTAAGGGTACTGCTGAAACTGCCGTACAACGGATCATCTACTTTTGCACCGTCAATTAAATAACCTATCTCACCGGTTCTTCCTCCCCTAACATGAATTCCACCACCAGCATCAGTTGTAAAACCTGCTTTAGTTGTAAGGATATCCTGAACACTATTAACCGGCATATTTAGTATTTCATCGGAACTTACAATTGCAAGTTTTGAGGTAACATCTTTTTGGATCAACAGGCGTTTGGCAATAATCACTACCTCTTCCTCAATATCAAGCACCTTAACCTGCATAATAAATTCTAATGATGTTGTCAGGTCGATCAATATCCGTACATTATCTATCCTGTAGGGTTTATATCCCATCATTGTAGCGCGTACGGAGTAAGTGCCGGGAGGAATATTTAATATGAAAAACTCACCATCAATATTGCTGGCAGCTCCGAGAGTTGTTCCTTCAATGATTATGTTACAGCCGGGTAACGGTTCGTTTGATTCTGCATCTCTAACGGTACCGGATATTTTTCCTGTAGTTCCAGCATAAATTAAGGAAGGTAAGAAGGATAGCAAAACCGGAAGAACACAGACTACAAATTTTCTGAAAAATTTTCCCACGCTAATTCTCTCCTAAAGATCAAATATTAATCATAGAATTTTTGCACACAATAAAATAGAAAAACCTTCCGAATATCTGTGATCAACTTTACTTTGGGTAAAGTGTATCTTAGGAATTCCATATAATTTACGAGTATTCCAAATACAGACCTTCAAAAGGCTTTTCAATTAAATATTTTAACAATACAGGATTACTTCATCATAATCATCTTCTTACTTTGTATAAAATTGCCTGTTTTTAAAGAGTATAAATAAACACCAGAGGGTACTGTATTTCCAAGCCTGTCTTTTCCATCCCAGGAAACTGTATAATAACCAGATGGTTGATCTTCAGAAACAAGGATTTTAATCTCACGACCTAACAAATCGTGAATAGCCAGAGTAACATAGCTACCAGTTAATAATTGATAAGAAATTTGTGTCTCGGGATTGAAGGGATTAGGATAATTTTGCTCGAGCAAAAACTCTTTTGGCACTGTAGTATTTAAATTATCATCAACAGAGCTTACCAGTGAATTCACAACTATGTTATCGTAATAACCTGGAAGCGGAAAACCATTCTGAAACACATATACTCCGAACTTTCCTGAGCTCATTCTATCATCACTAGTATCAATTACCGGGCATCCACCTAATAACTGATCATCGAAGTAACACCAGAATGCTGTACTATCCAGATTAAGAGTTTTTACTTCAACTTTCATTTTATGCCAACCGTTCTGCGTAGGGATACCCCCTGGTATATCTGCTTCGACAAATGAATGATTGAATGTATATATGAAAGTTACAGGGTCGAGATGATTATTGAATAATCGAATTCGCGGATAAGGTACCGGATCAAAATCAGCTGCCATTTTTATATAAGTTCCTACAGAACTGTCAGAATAGACTGCCAACCCAGTATATGCTGAACCGTCAGGATGGTTTATATAACAATATACATCCGCTTCAATTGAATATTCCATCAAATTGGTATTTCCAGCTAATGCTAAAGCAATACCTGTGTAAGAAGTATCGACATCTTGCAGCCAGCCCACATAATTTCCTCCATTTGGTAGAGGTTCAGGAGCATTTGCCATTAGAACAGCGGTTATTTCATCTTCACCTGCATAGAAAACCTCCCACTCAGGACTGGCTGTACCCGATTCAAAATCATCTGAAAAAATTGGTTGGGCTGATATTAATCCTGTAAATATGAGGGAGAAAAACGTAAAACTTAAAATCGTAAAGATTTTGTCCATAATTTAACTCCAAATTTTAATGAAAGAATGACTACAACTCATTTAAGGACACTATTAACATAAAAAAAATATTAACAAATTGTAATTGTTAAGCTAAAAGTATAAGAAAGGAGAAAAGTTGAAGTTGGAATAGAAGTGAAAAAAAAGGCTCCCTATAGTTTCAAATACACCTGCTTATTATGAAATAAACCTGCTTGATTTTTAATGAACAATTGCACAAGTTTTAATTGCTTATTGGGCAAATAAAAACAGGGTGAGACAAAAAAGATGTTTGAATTATTGACCGGTTCTGTACAAGGGGTTACATTTCATAATTTTCATAAAACCAATGAAACATTCTTTAAATATTCTTTATATAGCACTCGCATTCGAAATCAAAAAGTTATTAACATTAATTGTTATTTATATTTTTACAGGTAATTATTTAGGTTTTAGATGAAATTCATTTTTACATTACTTTTATTTCTTTTTACTTTAACTAACTATGCACAGAATTATAAACAGGTTAAAATTTATCTTCAGGATAAAAACAATGTAAAGTATTTACAGGAACTTGGATTGGAATTCGATCATACAGAATATGTAAAAGACAATGCAATAATTGTTTTCTTAAACGATTCTGAATTCTCACTTCTTAAATCTTCAGGTTATAATTATGAGGTAATTATTGAAGATTGGTTTGAATACTATAAAAATCGCCCTCAACTTACAGAAGATGAAAAGAAAGCTTCCATTCAACAGAGTTTCAATGAATTTCGTGTTTCAGGATTTGGCTTTGGTTCTATGGGTGGCTATTATACTTTGGCTGAAGTAATAGCAGAGCTTGATACAATGAGAATGCTTTTTTCTAATCTTATTACCACAAAAGTTTCAATAGGCAATTCGATTGAAAACCGCCCTATGTATATGGTTAAAATATCTGACAATCCCGATGCTGGCGAAAATGAACCAAAGGTTTTATATACAGCTCTTCATCACGCCAGGGAACCTGAAAGTATGATGCAGTTAATATATTTTATGTACTATCTGCTTGAGAATTATAATTCGGATCCATCGGTTCAGTATCTTGTTAATAACAGGGAACTGTACTTTATTCCTGTTGTAAACCCGGATGGATATGAATACAACCGGCAGACAAATTCTAATGGCGGTGGAATGTGGAGAAAGAATAGACGGGATAATGGAAGCAGTTACGGGGTTGATCTTAATAGGAATTATGGACCGATGGCTTATTGGAATGCACCTAATGGAGGATCAAGTACAACTCCGAGCAGTGATACATATAGAGGTACTGCACCATTTTCAGAACCTGAAACAAACAACATTAAAATCTTTCTTGCAGGTAAAGGAATAAAAAATGCACTTAATTATCATACCTATGGTAATTACCTGATTTATCCTTATGGTGCATTAGAAACTGAAACTCCTGACTCACTAATCTTCAGGGAGTTTGCTTCTGATATGACAAATTATAATGGATATACACAAGGCACTGACCTGCAGACGGTTGGATATTCAACGAGAGGTAATAGCGATGATTATTTTTATGATGGCGACGTTTCACTTAACGGAAGTAAAATTTTTACTATGACACCCGAAGTTGGAAATTCATCAGATGGGTTTTGGCCTCCGCAGAGTAGGATTTTTCCTCTTGCTCAGGAAAATCTTCTTCCTAACTTATATTATGCCTGGGTAGGTGGTGAGTATGTCTCTCTTCAGAATGCTAATTTTCAGCAGCAATATTTTTTACCGGGAAATACAGTTGAATTATTACCTTTATTAAAGAATAAAGGATTGTCTTCAGCATACAATATCTCGGTTGATTTAAGTTCATTAAGTTCATATGCCACTATCAATATAAACTCAGCTGTTGTTGATTCTATTCCAACGAGAGAAACTGTTCAATTGCAAACTCCTTTATCTTTTTCTGTTTCTTCTGCTGCGCCAATAGAGGAAAGAATAAAATTACTTCTTACTACAAAAACAAATGGTATTAAGATGTCGGATGATACAGTGAACATCATTATTGGAATACCTAATTTTATCTTTAAAGATACATCAAATAATCCTCTCAATTTTTGGACTGTAACCAGCACACCGGCCAATCCTAAATGGGAAGCAACAACATCTTCTTACTATTCATCTCCAACATCATATACCGATAGTAAAACTGGTAACTACAGTAACAACGCAACAGTAACGATGACATTGACAAACCCAATCGATCTTTCATTTTATCAAAATCCCGTTTTTAGATTTTGGACTAAATATGATATTGAGAGTGATTGGGATTATGGACAGGTTAAGATCAGCACAAATAATGGAACAACATGGGTTCCCCTGCAAGGAAATTATACACAACCTGGAACAGGAAGTTTTCAGCCAAACGGTCAGCCATTGTATGATGGAATTCAAAGTGACTGGGTGTATGAAGAAATAAATTTGTCTGCTTATACAGCCAGTCAGGTTAAATTAAGGTATGAACTTAAATCTGATGGAAGTGTAACAGACGATGGCTGGTATGTTGATGATATTGGAATTGTTGTTTATTACGCACCTGTTGAACTTACTTCCTTCACTGCATTGATTGAAGGATTTTATAATGGTGCCTCTATGGTTCCGGATACAGTTACTATAGAGTTGCACAGCAATTCTTCTCCTTATAATTTGGTTGACCAAGCAAAGATATTTTTGAATAGCAATGGGAACGGGACAGGCAAATTTTATAGTGCAGTAAATGGGACTCCATATTATTTAGTTCTTAAACATCGCAATGCAATAGAAACCTGGAGTTCTGTACCACAAACATTTATCGCTAATGAATTAATCTATGATTTCACTTCCTCATCCAATAAAGCATTTGGAAATAATTTGAAATTGGTTGGCAGTAAGTGGTGCATTTATGGTGGAGATGTAAACCAGGATGGATTTATTGATTCACAGGATTTGAACCTGGTTTTTTCTGATAACATCAATGGAATTGAAGGATATATAGTAACTGATATGAATGGGGATATGTTTACTGAAGTTGAAGATCTGAATATGGTCTTTATCAATAATGTTCTTGGTGTACAGAGCAGGAAACCATCTGACCGCCCCCTTAATGGTAAATAGTATGAAATCATTAATAAAATTCTCTTTATCATCGTTTCCATTTCTCAATGTTTTTTACAGATTCGATGCGATAATCATTTTTTGAAATTGAGAAAATATCTCTGATCAGTAATCATTATAGTTATAGTCTCTCTGGCTCTTTAGGATTCGAGTATTATAAATGTTAAGCCGGTTTTGATTATTTAATTGTTTTCTTAAAACAAGAGAAAATGTATTTTATATTTTATTTTTTAATTTATAATTATTAACAGAAATTATCACAAAGGAAAAATGGGAAATAATCAAACCGAAATTAATTTAGAAGGCAGATCAGCAATCGTAACAGGTGGGAGTATTGGAATAGGTTCAACTATTGCACTTAAACTAGCTGAATGCGGGGCAAATGTTGCAATTATTGATAGAAACCATCAAGAAGAAGCTGAAGAGGTAATAAAAAAAATCAAAGCTTTAGGTCGAAAAGGAATTGTGATTTTGGCCGATGTCTCGATTTTTAATGATGCAGAAAAGATGGTCCATCGCGTGATAAAAGAGTTTGGTAAATTAGATATTCTTGTAAATAATGCTGGGATCAATTGGGATGGTGTTATTTGGAAAATGACAGAGGAACAATGGGACAACGTAATAGATATTAATCTCAAAGGATATTTTAACTACATTCGTGCAGTTGCCCCCCTTTTCCGAGAACAGCAATCAGGAAAAATTGTTAATATTTCTTCGATTAATGGGCTGCGCGGAAAGTTTGGCCAGGCAAATTACTCCGCATCAAAAGCGGGTATTATCGGGTTAACTAAAACAGTAGCAAAAGAATTAGGAAAATATGGAGTGAACGTAAATGCTGTTGCACCGGGATTAATTGAAACGGATATGATGAAGCAAGTTTCCGAAGAAGTACGAAGAATAGCTATTGAAGAGATTGTTTTAAAAAGAATAGGTCGGCCGGAAGAGGTTGCAAATGTTGTAGTCTTTCTGTGCAGTGAATTGGCACGTCACATTACCGGAGAAGTTATTAAAGTAGATGGTGGGCAGTATATTTGATTTACGAATTATGATTTGATTTTGAATTATGGATAAATTTGAATTGATGGAAAGAACACAGCAATTTGCCATAAGAGTTTTTAAACTTGTTAATAGATTTCCAACTTCAGGCGGCGCAAACATAATTTCCTATCAACACTTGAAGTTTTCATCATCGGAAGCCGCAAATTACAGAGCTGCCTGCAGAGGAGAATCAAAACCAGATTTTATTAATAAAATGAAAATAGTTGAAGAAGAAGCAGATGAAACTTTATTCTGGCTTCAATTTGTAAAAGATGTTGAAATAATTAAATATAATTCTGAACTTGATGCTTTAATAAAAGAAGCGGAGGAGTTAGTTGATATTTTTACTCAATCTCTTAAAACCCTAAAATCATAAATCAAAAATCGTAAATCAATTAAATAGAGAACACTATGGAACTAAATGATATAGTAGCAATCTCTGCAGTTAGAACTGCAATGGGTAAATTTGGTGGTACGCTCA
>Ga0154750_1139_pt1 | contig 27059 bp, 18 predicted proteins | sample Rifle2008BG16ft_FD_105758 | JGI IMG/M metagenome (GOLD analysis project Ga0154750, IMG submission 105758) | Ignavibacteria bacterium RBG_16_35_7 | reverse complement strand
TTTGGCGTACCGGGGTTCGAATCCCTGTCTCTCCGCAAATATTATTACTTCAACAAGTTTTAAAAATAAAAAGCCCTTAATGTTCAACTTCATTAAGGGCTTACTCCAGGTAAGAGAATTATTTATTAAAAAAAGAAACCTTATAAATTACCTCCCCATCCACCCACCATCAACGGTGACAATGCTGCCATTAAAATAATTAGAAGCATCCGAACAAAGAAATACAATCGTTCCCATTAAGTCCGCCGGAGTACCCCACCGACCGGATGGGATTCTATCCAGGATTGCTGTATTTCGAACAGAATCCTCTCTTAACGATTTTGTACTATCTGTTGCAATGTATCCTGGTGCTATAGCATTTACCGTGACTCCTTTTGAGGCCCATTCATTAGCAAACGCCATTGTTAATTGCTTTACACCTCCTTTTGATGCCGCATATCCAGGTACCGATATTCCACCCTGAAAAGAGAGTAAAGATGCGACAAAAACAATCTTACCATAATGTTTTTCAACCATAAGTTTTACTATTTCGCGAGTAATAATGAATTGCGATGAAAGATTAATTTCAATTACTTTATCCCAATATTCATCCGAATGCTCTGCGACCGGACTTCGTAATATTACACCTGCATTATTTACTAAGATATCTATCTGGTTAAAATCTTTTGTTACATGATCAATAAATTTGTAATGGTTTTCTCTTTTTGAAAAATCATAAATATAAGATTTGAATCTTCTCCCCACGCGATTAATCATTTTTTCTACTTCTTCAGAACTGCTTTGAGAAGATACACCAATAATATCTGCCCCTGCTTCTGCCAAAGCTGATGCACAATACTTACCTATTCCACGATTAGCACTCGTTACCATTGCAGTTTTTCCTTGCAAACTAAATTTTTCTAAAATCATTTTCCCCCGCTTCATTTATATAATTTAATTTTATGAGTGATCAAACTTATTTCTCTACCGGACCAATTTTCTTTGCAAAGAAATAAATTGCGAAAACACCTAAAGGAACAAAGACGGCTATCATGATAAATATTGGTATGTAAGAATACTTTGAAATTACAGGTACAAGAAAATTCATGACAATAACAGCAAATACACCAACCGATCCACCAAGTCCTGCTAATGTCCCGACAGATTTTCCACTGAATAAATCACTCGGAATAGTCTGGATATTACCAATCGCAAATTGAAATCCGAATAAAACAAAGGCAACAATTACAACAAATTTTAGAGGAGTATCTGCAAAAAGTATAGTTGCTACCAATCCTAAAAACATTATTATTCCGCCAATAAAAATTGCAGTTTTTCTAGCCTTATTTAGATTCGTTCCTTTACTCATCAATCTGCCAGCATAGTAACCGCCGGAAATACTTCCTATAGCAGCACCAACATAGGGTACCCAGGCAAAAAAGCCTATCTCTTTAACGTTGAATCCATAAACTTCAGCAAGATAAATAGGCATCCAACCAACAAATAACCACCAAATTGGTTCAAGAAAAAATCTAGCAACTAATACAGACCATGATTCACGATAGGATAAAATTTGTTTTAAACTTAATCCTTTCCCTTTAAAATTTTTTCTATCTAATTCACTTTGACCCGCAAGAATGTATTCTCTTTCTTCATCCGAAAGCCATGGGTGCTCGGAAGGCATTTTCTTGTTAATAATTAACCATGGTATTAGCCAAAGTATACCAAAAGACCCAACAATCATAAAAGTAGTTTGCCATCCAAATGCTGCCCAAAGTGTTGCAATAAGCGGAGGCGCAATGACAGAACCAACAGAAGCACCTGCATTAAATATTCCTTGTGCAACTGCTCGTTCTTTTATCGGGAACCATTCTGCATTTGACTTAACGGCGCCGGGCCAATTGCCTGCTTCTCCAAGTCCAAGAGTTGTTCTAAAAAAACTAAAAGAAAGGATTCCCCTTGCAAAAGCGTGCATAAAAGATGATACACCCCAAACTCCAATGGCTATAACATATCCAAGTCTAGTTCCTACTTTATCAAATACTTTACCTGAAACTAACTGTCCAATAGCGTAAGCGACCATGAAGACATTTAGAATAAAAGCGTAGTCATTTTTATCCATACCTAAATCTTTTGATATACTAGGCCACATTAATGAAAGTGTACTTCTATCAATGTAATTAATAACAGTGGCCAGAGCAATCAGCCCAATAATCCACCAGCGTAAACCTTTTATTTTTTCCACTTGCTCTCCATCATATTTCAGAGTTAAAACTTATTTAGTATAACCAGACATTCCGGCAAGAAAATCTTCTCTGACCGGACTGAATACATCAATTAAAATGCCTGCTTTTAGACACACAGCTCCGTGTTCAACGTGAGGCGGAATATAAAATCCATCCCCGCCTTTTAGGACTTCTGTCTTATCACCGACAGTCACTTCAAATATTCCACTTTCAACATAAGTGGATTGACTATGCCTGTGCTCATGCCGTGCGCCAACTCCGCCTTTATCAAAATGAACTTTTACCATCATTATCTCATCATTAAAACCCATAAATTTCCTCTTCATTCCCGGGGCAACTTGTTCCCATTCCATTGGTTCAGTTTTAATAAAAATATCACTTTGGTTTTGCATACTTGCCTCTATATTATTTTTGAATTGCTATTGGACCAACCCAGTTAAGTTCAGTACCGTTATCTAGTTTTATTTTATGACTTACTTTTTCATCTGAATTATCGTTGCTGATCATAACTTTCCAGTTTAAATCATTCTTTCCTTCTATCATTATTATAGTGTATTTATCATCAGATTTTAAGACCTGGATATTTGTAAATGCTGAATGTGAGTAAAAAGAATACTCCAAGGTGGGATTAAAATCACCATGGGGCTCAATGATATTTACAAATGTGTGATTATCATCTTTAACTCGGAACATAATTCCCTGATCATTTCTAAGGTTAAAATTTGGATCGTTTGCACCGATTTCAGTAAACAATATTTGTGTGTTTTTATCAGTATTTGAAGTGATTGAATAGTATCTCTCGCCATTTAACCAGGTAAATGAAGATGTTTTATCAGATTGACCTTCAGCTTCTAACCAAAGATGCTGATACCCATTTTTTGATCCTAATGGTTTCCTTAATGTTATGTGAGGATTATACTCATAGGTTGTTGATATAAAATGTCCCATATAATAATATGGAAGATCGTATTGATGTTGCCTATCTGACTTAACTCTGAATACATCAATAACAACTGGTCTTAATAAACCGGGATCATTAACCATTAAAAGAGTACGATGCATTAAGACTCCATCATAAGCATGAACATCTTTTGCACTTGCAATCTGAAGATTAGGGTCAGCTAAATTGGAGTAATAAAAAGCTGGATGATATTTTTCTGATATAGATTTTTTTCCATTAAAATCAGAAGTTTCATCAACAACTACTGTATTATGAGCAATAGTTTGCAGGGCGTAGGTATTATTTTCAAGTAAATATCTTCCACCGGATTTTTGTTCAACGTTTAAAAATCTTGCAGCCCCATAATCTTGAATTATTTCTCTACCCTGATCATAAAATAACATACTAAGCTTATCAAAATGGCCATGTGATAATCCATGAGCACTATATTTAAATAGTAAGCACTCCATATCACTATTGGGGCCCCATCTTAAAATACTTATGCCGCCTTCATTGCCTTTTGGACCGTCGACATAATTAACACTCTTCCAATTGAACTCTGGCAAAGTTTTTAATTCACTGATTCCCTTAGCCACTTTAATTCCACCTTTTGAAAAGCTAACGCGCCCCTGCTTCTTTGCAATACTTAGTAGTGTTGGATCTTCTTCATATCTGTCATAAACAAAATTGAGTGCATAGACTATTTCGGAAGATAGATAAGTCTTTTCTTTTAATGCATCATTTATTGGAATGAATTCACCATTCGTATAGGTCATTTGCATGGCCGAATAAAAAGCCTTTTTGAGTATCTGATTTCTAAATTCATAAATATTTAAGTCGGGCAGGTTATTCTGAATTGATTCGGCAAAAATGAAGAAGGGCCAAAGTGCATATCTTACATAGTAACCGCCTTCAGTATAGTAACCATCAGGAGAAAAGAGCAGATTTAGTTGAGCAAGAAATCCACCCTCACCATTTTTTTGTGATCCATAAAGGGCTTTTTGTATTAACTCTTCATTGTTTAAAACAAAACCGGTCATTCCAACAGAAGCAACCATCCAGGTTCCGTGGTTATGAATTAAATTGAACTCATGTTCGGATTCTTCAGAAAAGAATTTTGTCATCGGAAGAAAAATATTTTTTTCATAATTATTTCTATCCTCAGATGACAGCCAATCATAAATACAATCATAAGCTTGAATAGTGTAAAGAAGCCAAACCGTTTCATTCAATGATTGCCAAAAGAGTCTTCCAGGAGTTTGATCTTTAGCTTGTGGATGCAAACCTATTGTCAGGTACAGTATTGCATATTTGTTAAGAATCCGTTTTATAAATTCTGCATACTTTGAATCTTTTGTAATTAAATAGAGAATTCCTGCTTTATACATCAAATCATAATTCATTTTATGTCTTTCATGAGTGTAACCACCACCGGGATCTACTGGTATTGGGACATCAATATCATCATTCAAGACTTTATCAATTTCTGATTTTACCGATTCAAAAGTCTTATCAAATAAAGGAATCTTACCTAGATTATTTTTTATTTCAGAAATTATATCTTGCGTAAGAATTAATTTTGGATGCTCGGTTTGAGCTCTTATACCAAGAGTGCTACATAGAAAGAAAAATGATAAAAAAAGTCTTAAGAATTTTCTCATTAACCAATCCTTTGTTAAATGAAATACGTTCCGCCATTAATTTCAACTGATACCCCTGTTATAAAAGAAGATTGATTTGAACATAAATAAACGACCAAATCAGCAACTTCTTTAGCCTGGCCTTCTCTTCTAAGTGGAGTTGAAGCAGCAACTTTCTCTCTAACTTCAGGTTTTGTGAATAAATCATGGAAAGTAGTACTTATCATACCAGGAGAAACTGCGTTAACCCTTATCCCTTTTGGTCCCAGTTCCTTGGCTAAGCCACGAGTAAAAGTTAATACTCCACCCTTTGCTGTTGCATAAGCAATAGCTCCAGGACCTCCACCATCCCTTGCTGCTTGAGAGGCAAAATTAACAATTGCCCCACCTGAGCTCATATATGGTAAAACCGCTTTAGTTACAAGGAAGACAGTTTTAAGATTAAGTGTTATTAAAAAATCCCAGAACTGTTCATCCATCTCAGCTATTGTCTTCCTTCCGACTAATCCCCCAGTTACATTTACAAGAAAATCAATTTTACTGCCGAAAGTTTTAACGCATGTCTGAACTAAATTATCTATATCTTTTTGTTTTGTTAGATCACCCCTAACCATTAGTGCCTCACCACCATTCCCTTTGATTTCTTTCAGCGTTAAATCACCTTTCTCATCACTTTCGAAATAATTGTAACAGACCTTTATACCAAGTGATGCGAGTTTCTTAGAAACTTCACCGCCAATGTCTCTTCCACCGCCAGTAACAAGCGCTACTTTATTTTTTAATTCAAGCATTTAAATCTCCTTAAAATGTTTTTATTATTTGATGTCCTACAAATTTGTAAAAAAACTTTTTAGCCCTTAAACTTTTTCTGAGCTTCTAACATTTTTTCTGCATGTTCTTCAGCAATTTTAAGATGCTCTTCCATTGCGGATTTAGCTTGATCCGCATTTCTACTTATCACAGCATCAAGAATTCTCTGATGCCAAATCACAGCAGATTCTTTGGCATCCGTTACAGTAGCATATACTGTTGATTTTACTTCCGGAATAAGTTCATGGATAGGGTCTAGTAGAAGCGGCATTATTCTGTTTCGTGATGCACGAGCTAGATTTAAATGAAACATTGTATCAAGATTAGCTAATTCCAGATAGCCACCAGAACATTCTTTAAGTTTTATTATATCTTCTTTAAGTCTTTCAATATCAGCATCATTATGATTTAGGGCAGCGTAATATGAAATAGCTGGTTCTATAATTTGTCTTGCATGAACTAAGTCCATAACATAGTTTCTATCGGCTCTAAGTTTTAAATATTTTCGCATTGGGGTAGTTACTGTATCAGTAGAGATTTTATTTACATACATCCCTTTACCCTTAACAATCTCAATTATCCCTTGTGCTTCAAGTGCTCCCAATGCTTCTCTCACAGAGGTTCGACTAACACCAAACTGTTCACACAACTCATTTTCTGAAGGCAATTTAGAACCTGGAAGATATTTTTTTTCAAAAATTGCGTTTTCTATTTGTGCTGAAATAAGTTTGCTTATCGACTCTCTTGATTCTAATGGACTAAATATTGTTTCGGACACCATTGTACCAGCCTTTATTTTTATTATAATGTTTGTCAAAAAACTATCTATCTACTCGACCGGATCCATCTCCTTTAGATAATTTTTCAACTTCCTTCAAAGATACTAAATTAAAATCACCTGGTATTGTTTGTTTTAAACAAGAAGCTGCAACTGCGAATTCTAGAACATCTTTTGTGTTTTCCTTTGTAAGAAGTCCGTAGATCAAACCACCGGCAAAAGCATCCCCACCACCAACACGGTCAACAATTTGAATATCATATTGCTTTGAGCGATATGGTTTTTTGCAATCCCCGTTGTCAACCAAAATCGCACTCCAACCATTCCTTGAGGCAGAAAAACTTTCTCTCAACGTGATAGCTACCGCATTAAAAGAAAATTTATTTTTTATCGATTTTGCTAATTCAAAGTATCCAGTCTCATCTAGTTCTGCTCTAGATATGCTTGTATTTTTCGCCTTCATTCCTAAACTCTTTTCAGCATCCTCTTCATTAGCTATACAAACATCAACGTATTTCATAATAGGAATCATAACATTCTGTGCTTCTTTTTCGGTCCACATTTTCTTCCTAAAATTAAGATCGCAACTGACCTTAACTCTTTTTTTGTTAGCAATAGTGCAAGCTTTTTTAATTAATTCCTGAGCGTTCTTTCCTAACGCAGGGGTAATTCCAGTCCAGTGAAACCATTTGCAATCCTGAAAAATAGTATCCCAGTCTAATTCATCTTCCGTGATTGTTCTTACAGCAGAATTGTTACGATCATATATTACTTTCGAAGCTCTTTGACTTGCACCGGTTTCAAGAAAATATATCCCAACTCTCTCTCCGCCACGAACAATGTAATCAGTTTTAACTCCAAATCTTCTAAGATGATTAATAGCAGATTGTCCAATTTCATGATTTGGCAGCTTTGAAATAAAATAACTATCACATCCATAATTGGCCAATGAGACAGCAACATTTGCTTCACCACCACCATAAGTCACATCGAATTTTTGTGATTGTACAAAACGCTCATAGCCGGGTGTGGAAAGTCGTAGCATTATTTCACCAAGAGTAACAACTTTATTCGACATCTTTTCTCCCTTGATTAAACAAAAACTAATTTTGGTTTATCAACAGAATTAATGCTATCTATAATTCTTTTGGCATTTTCTGTTAACATTTTATAATTATTCTCTTCAATAGCTCGATCGTCTAAAAGGGCTGACCCGACACCTACAGCACAAGCTCCGGCCTTTATCCATTCACCAGCATTGTCCAGAGTAACCCCGCCTGTAGGCATTAACTTCAAATCCGGCATAGGTGCTTTTATAGCTTTAAAGAATTTCATTCCAACTACATCTGCGGGAAATATTTTAACAATATCGGCTCCATTTTTAATTGCAGTATAAACTTCTGTTGGTGTGAAGGCACCGGGTATAGCGGGAATGTAAGACCTGTGAGCAGTTTCAATAATTTCTTTGCAATAAATAGGACTAACAACAAATTTGGCTCCAGCATTAATCGCATTATTTGCTGTTTCTGTATCAAGTACGGAACCAACTCCTATTATCATATCATCACTTACAGCTTTGCTAGTGGTTTCAATAATTTTTAATGTGTTGGGAACAGTCATTGTTATTTCAATGGACTTTATTCCGCCTGCATATAAAGCTTCTGCAATTCTTATTACTTTATCAGGATGTTTAGTCCTAACAACAGCTATAACAGAATTATCAATTATCTTTTTAACAATATCATCTCTGGACATTTGCTGATCTTAATTTGAATATCAAAATATTTATTTTAAGAGAACCATTTTCCTAATTGAAACAAAACGGCCGGCTTGTAATTTCTATTTATTTAATTCGAATGAATCGTACAATTCTCCAGTTACCGTGTAAGACTTAAAATCGAGTTTACTTTTATTAATTGAAATGACTTGATACAACTGGGTTTTTCCGCCCATTTTGACCATAACATTTTTGTAGTTATCGTTCAGTTTGTACTGTTTCGGTCCGCTAACCGAAGTAACGTAAACGGTTCCCTTGTCGTTATCATCTACAATTTTTTCATCATTTAATTTATAGGTTCGACCGTACGTATGTTCGTGTCCCTGCAAAACAAGATCGACGGAATATTTATCAAAAAATGGTCTCAGCTTGTTTCTGTAAACATCGGTGTTTCTGTCCTTCCCTGTAGAATAAACAGCTTGATGAATACTTACGATGGTCCATCTGTTCGGATTCTCTGCAAGTAATTTGTCGAGCCAAGGCAATTGTTCATCCAATTTATTCGTGCCGTTTAAAATTATGAACCGAACGCCCTGGTAATCGAAATAATAAGTTGTTTCTTCCAAATTCTCGACACCGTTTTCGGGCAAAGTAAAATGCACCTTCCACAAAGGTGTTAAAATTTTTTTATCTCTTTCTTCCTTGGGTAGGTCGGTATAATATTTTAACCCTCGGTATTCATGATTTCCAGTTACCGGTACAAATGGAGTTTCTTTCGGGATAAATCCTAGTGAATAAAAGAGATCGTTCCATAAACTGTCTATTGAAGGCTCGCCGATCAAATCGCCCGCTATCAACCAAAATGCGGCATTAGGTGATTTTTTACTCGCCGCGCTAAAAACTCTCGTGCATTCGGCTTCAATATTATTCTGAGGATCGCCGAGATAAACAAATTGGAAAGGAGCTTCGTTTTGTTGTGCTGTTTTAAATTGATTCCATTCGTTCTCAACTGAATCATTGCAGACTCTATAAACATAAAGCGTGTTTGGTTTCAATCCCTTAAAAACGACAGAGTAATGAAATGATGATTGACCGGTATTTAATTTTACCTCTTCAACTTTTGCATCGAAGGATTTTGTCGAATCTTTAAATTCTATCCAGTTTGTAGCTTCGGCTACTTGCGCATAAGAATGTTGATGCAAGGTTTGTGTTTGCCATGTAACTGCAATACTCGAAGAAGGATCTTCGGTTATGTTAAGAATAATTCGCGATTGCCATTCTTTTTCATATGTCGATTGGGCAAAATTATAGGTTAGAAATACAAACCATAAGTAAAAAGTGGTAAACTTTCTTAGTTGTTGTAACATTTTATTTCCTTTCCAGTTTAATATTTTGAGGATTACCTTTTAGATCGGTATCGCACCACGTTCCGTTATCACCTTTCTCAATTTCAATCACCGAAGGGATACGGGATGTTAAATTGAATTCATTTACATTTATTTTGCTGCCTTGATAAAGTAAAACAGATTTAAGCTGATCGGATTCATAACTAAGACATACAAATTGAGCGTCGGTTTTTATTTCTGGAAGATTTAGCATATCATCCTTTTTAAAATAGACTGACGATTGCTGATTTCCATTTGTAATGTTTATCAGTTTGTAATTTTTATTTTCATAAGTTCTTATCACGGGGGTTGAATCATCATTATTTTTAACCGGGCAAAGCAAAGTATTAAATGAGTAATTGCTCATGGCTTCTTTTTCAAACATCATCGAATTAATTCCATATTTTGAATAGGGGCTAATATTCATATCTGCGCCATCGGATTGAAGCACGTAAAACTTTGATTTTTTGTTTTGTTTTACTATACCGTTTACATCTTTTAAAACTGAAAACTCACCCTGCCACAGTTGTTCATATGAGTGAATATCTTTAGAAGCAAACTTGTCAATGACCAACCAGAAATTGGGTTTGAAAAAAATTATTGAACGATTGTAATTAACTCCAATGCTGTCAAACCTGTCATGCGAAGCGCTGAAATAATCGTATGTATTTCCGGTTATCCATTCATGAACAGTTGGAGTTGGAAGTTTTTCCCATATTCCGAATCCGGTACGGGCGTTATTATCAATCCAGTTTTGTCCTTGCAAAAGTTGGTCGGCAAGCGCTACATTTTTAACCAATGAATTTTTCATGTACGGATATGAAATATCGCTATAAAGTACGCGGTATGTCGGCAGCAATTCGCTTCCCAGTCCATAAACCATTACACCAAGAACCCCTCCGTGTGTATGATCCGGTTTGAATTGAGCCAGTCCTCCGTCGATCACCATGTAGAGATCGTCTTTAGTCCAACCCGTCCGCATAACATAATATTTAGATTCGCTCAACGAGATTGATTTTACAGTCGGGGTTTGTAATTTCAACTTATAATAATTGTCCTTTTCTCTATCGCTAAAGAACCAAAACAGATCGGGATAAAGTATATCGTCGGCGAAGAATTTATAAATCGGGTCATTAAAAACTGCAGCTCCTATACTGAGGAAAAACGATTCTTTCGGATCGGCTAATTCCGCGGCATTATTGTTTTCAAGCGAATCGATTTGTGTTGAATAAATCGCTTGTGCATCTTGAAGAACCGGCAATGATTTTGTTGGTAATGCAATGTTTACAATTGCATCAAACATTTTATGAAATCTATGTTCTAACAATTCCGGCAATTTTTTATTGTTCACTTTGGATATTTGAAATATCCTGAAATAATTCATGATATCGAGCTTGAAATAGTGCGATGCTCTTTCGAACTGGAAACCGTCTTCCTTTATTTCCTTTTCAACATGAACCATGATTATTTTCAGCGCGGTATCATTCCAAGAATTCATCACCGGCAATTCGGGAAACATAATCGACATTTCATATAAACCGGCTAACCCGTGTAACTGGTGATTCCCGTATTGAAAATTCTTGCAAACATCTATCAACCGCGCACCATGCAACAGAAAAACTTTTATAAGAAAAATTTGGTCTTCCCATTGCAAATTATCCGTATGAAGCATAAGATAATAGGCAAACAAAAGATTGCGCGTTCTGTGACCGGCATAAAATCTTTCAAATACATCATTGCTGCCTATCTCGGTTTTCCCGCTTTCATAATCATTTATGAAGTCCCTTAATTGTGCCATCAAATCATTAATCGATCCGTTGTCCTTTTTAAAAATTGCCGACAACACATTTTCATAAGCACGGGGAAAACGTGAAATGTACCGGATTGTATTGGGAGTATTAGGTCTTCCGAGCTTATCAACGCCGGGCATTTTCCATGCTAAATCCGTCCCGTAAGTTTCAATAAATTCGTTCGATCTTTTTTCAATACTTTCAACTTCTTCGGGATAACTTTTTTGAAATAGCTCAATCTCTTTAGAGATATTCTTACCGCTAAAGAAATAATTTTCATCGGCTCTGTTTCTAAAATATTCCGCCAACAATTCAAGAGCTTTTTCAGTGTCATTATTTTTTACGGCAGATTCGACAACGTTTAAACCGGGGAAAGAATAATCAAAGAGTCGGAGCAATTCTTGATCTGTAACTAATCTATCGCGGGAAATGTTATCTATTGTATTGTTTGCGTTTTGAGCAAAACAAAACGTTGTCGGGATAAGCAATAACAATATCAACAATATCAACAATATTTTTGTACGGTTTATCATTATTTTAAGAGAACCATTTTATTAATTGAAACAAAACGGTCGGTTTGTAATTTGTAGAAATAAACACCACTATTCAGATTAGGTGCATTCCAATTAACACTATAATATCCTGGTTCTTTAGGTTCATTCACCAATTCCTTGAGCACTTCTCCAAGAGTATTGTAAATAGTAATCTTGACTAATCCAGTTTGGGAAATTGAGTACGAAATAGCAGTACTCGGATTAAACGGATTTGGATAATTCTGATAAAGCTCAAAGTTACTTGGTTGATTTAAGACCGTTACCTCATTCGAATATTCTATTGTTCCGTTAAAATCTATTTGTTTTAATCTATAGCAAAGTTTAGTTGTGTTTATTTCCGAAATATTATCCTGGAAAGAATATGTTGTTTGCTTTATTGTTGTTCCTTGTCCTGTTCTAAACCCAATTGCAGCCCAGTCGGAATTTTCTAATTTTCTCTGAATTTCAAAACCCTGATTGTTGAGTTCAGTAGCTGTCTGCCACTTTAATGTTATGGTAGAACCTAAAACATCTGCAGTGAATGAAGTTAATTCGACAGGAAGTACCGTGTTTTCAGAAATATAGAAACTTGCAAAACGTACTGCCTCATCACGCAAATCTGATGGTGAAAGTAAACTGCGATAAATTCCCCATTTGGGTCTAATAAAATTATTATCAGGACGAATGGTCATAATATTATTATTGTTGTATGAAAGTAAAGTGGTCCCATCACTAACCTTTTTTATAGTCATAGAATAAGTGCCATTGATAGGATGAACATAAATTACTTCTGTACATTCAACCCATACATCCTCAATTAATGATAACTCAACTATTTCAACTACTGTTGTATTATTATGTTTAAGTTCCAATCTATTGGGCGAACCTTTTCTTGGTGTTAGAGCAAAAATCGGATTGCCATCATCACCCCCAACAGGTTTTATCTGGTGAATGTGTGTAAAATTACTCGAAGGTTGAAAACCCAATGGCAGTTTAAATTTCCATTTATATGTAATAGTCTCTCCAACTACACCTATTAAGCTATCTGGTGATTGATCATATGTTTTTATTTCAACCCTTTGTCGATCATAATTGATGCAGCGATCGTTATCGGGTGTTACGTGAATATAAAATTCAAAAACATATTGATTCAAAACACTATCCCAAACTTCAGCTATATGTCTGCCAAATTCAGGATGGACGCATTCCGGATTCTCAACTACATTGTAACCAGGAGCCAACACACTATTTATCAATTCATATGTATTGCCTGAACCATCAGCTTCAAGTATCGCCTGCGAGTAGATAGGTAAATTAATTATCACAATAACTGCAAAAACGGCAATGGTCATTTTTATTTTTATAAATGAATTCCTTATCATTTCAATAATTTTCACTAATCATTTTTTTATAATTAAACTTCGATAACAAAAACAAAAACGTACACTTTTAAATAAGAATGAAGCATTACTGTGCAGTTGCACAGTAATGCTTCATTACAGAATTATTTAAAGTTTGGGTCATATGATACTATTTAATCAACATCATTTTTTTAGTTTGAACCTGATTCCCTGATTCCAGTTTATAGAAATAAATGCCACTTTGAATATTGGACGCATCAAATTCTACATTATAAAAACCTGCTTCCTGGTTTTGGTTAACAAGTGTGCTTACAATCTCACCAAGAAGATTATAGACTGATAGCTTTACAAATCCAGATTTATCCAGAAAATAATTTATTTTTGTTGATGGATTAAATGGATTTGGATAATTTTGTTTCAGTTCAAATTGAGTGGGTGTAGATACATCGGTGCTAACTACTTGCGAATAATGAACTGATCCGTCAAAATCGATTTGCTTTAGTCGATAATAATAGGTTCCATTAGATGTTTTTTCATCAACAAAAGAATAATATTTTTTTTCGGTTGTGGAACCGAAACCACTCACAAAACCAATAACCTCAAACGATGAATTGTCTAAACTTCTTTCAATATCAAAACCTTTGTTATTTATTTCTGTTGCAGTAGACCACGTAAGTTCAACGGCATTTCCTAATGCATTTGCTGAGAAAGATGTTAATTCCACCGGAATTGAATTAGTCGTAGTTCCGGTAGCCCTTGCAAGTGCTACAAAAATACTTGTACCGGTACTGATTGAAATCGGAAGACTAAGTGAATCGCTTGCGATTGTAGTTGGCACATTAGTAAGATCTGTTGTATGATCTACTGGGCCTGCATTGTTCCATGTTGAACGATTATCTGAAGAATACGCAACACGTAAATCTGTGTTACCTGGATTAACACCATCATCAGTAGAATAAGTTGGACTTAACCTATAAACCGCTTCTGAGGTAGATGAGCCAGCATTTTGTAAATAACCTACTTGATAATATCTTAGTTCGGATACTTTATCAATTCCACCAGTTAATGTACTGGTTCCCGTATTAGCATCACCGGATATCATATGTGCCCAAAAATAATGGCCTGTCGAGTTAGCGGGAGCATTAATATTAAAGGTAATTGGTCTGTATTTCATACCTTCACCAACCGGAAAAGTAAATGCAACCAAACCACCACCATTAGAAACTCCACGTCCTAAAATTCCGTTAAAATAACTATTGTCCGAACCACCAACTATACCTGATGATCCGGTTCTTAAAAAGGCCCAATGATTAGTATCTGTTTCAATAATGCCGTCTGTTAGTGTTAGTACAACACCCCCTGTACTTGAATTATTAGATTGAAATAAATTACCGGTTGCAAGAATTACTTTTGCGCCACCAGTCTTATTTATAGTAATACTATTAAACTCTTCAACACTTGATTGATATGTTGTGTTGGTTAACGATATAGTAGAATTTGTTGGGCCTTCAAATGTAAGCAGTACACCATTTGCTGTTCCACTGCCATTACTTCCACCACGAAAATCAATAGTTCCGTTGTTTGTTAAATCACCTTTTAAATTCAGTGTATGTTCAACGAATGAATTTGCAGCTCCAGCAGGATTTCTTGATTCAACGCGGAATACACCGCCTGCGTTTACAGTAATGTTGCCATCTACCGTTATACCGGTAACAGTTCCATCAATTGCAAATTTCAATTTGTTATTTATAGTTAGATCGTTACACATCGCATTTGTAATATCTAAAGTAACTACATGATCAATTACGGCATTATCTGCTGCACCGGGGACAACACCCCCTACCCAGGTAGCTGTTTGATTCCAGCCGCCATTGGCAGCAGATACGATCTGTGCATTATTTAGCTGTGCAGTAATCAGCAAAACAGCTAATAATAAAAATAGTTTAGAAGCTTTCATCTCGATTCTCCTTTTTTTGTTAATAAATTGGACTAAGATCATTTTTGTAAAATCATTTTCCTTGTCTGATGGAATTCACTTGTTTGTAAAGTTATAAAATAGATACCGCTTGATAAATTTTCTCCATCAAATTTTACAGTGTAAAAACCTTTTGGTTTTATTTCATTAAAAAGCTGCTCAACATTTTCACCTAAAATATTTTGAACAAATAGATTAACTCTATCTTCATTAGGTATAGAAAAAGTTACAGTAGTAACAGGATTAAATGGATTCGGATAATTTTGTTCAAGATTATAATCTAAGTCTAAAAAATTATCCTCCACACTAGTAACTTTGTCAAAGTTCGCTACTGCGAGTGTGTTTTTTTCAACCGTTATTTGAATTGGATTTTCTGTACCTGAAATATCGCCGCTCCAATTTTTGAATTCCCAGCCGGAATCTGGAATAGCGGTTGCAGTAACCTGAGATCCTTCTAAATAAGGACCACTGCTTGGATTTAATTCCACTCTGCCTGAGCCATTACTCCAAGTTGCTACATTATAGGTTTTGGAATCGATAAATCTAGCCGTTAGGGATTTATTTGAATTCATCGCCAAGATTATCGGATTATCTGTGCTGACTGTATCTCCTTCCCATCCGTCAAAAGTAGAACCTACAGCGGGTGTAGCTGTCAATGTAACTAATGTACCGGGATTATAAACAAAGCTTGAAGGATCGGCTATTATTGTACCGGTACCAATCTTAAAAATTGATAATGATACTGGAACCTGTGTTTTCATCCATGCCGGGCCTACATCATCACTCGCGGAAAGCGGTTTAATAGTAATTGGAGCCTGAGAGAGTTGATCGGCACCGACATCTTTAGGCAAAACTCTCGGTTGTCCATCCATATCATAATCTACATAATCGTAAGTACCGACCTCTGTACCTACAGCTGGACTGTTTGATTCAGGACGCCATAGTCCATCCGACGCTATCGCTAATTTGGGATCATCTAATGTTATCCCGGATGGTTGATCGATCCCTAAGGAAGCTCCCTGCATTATATTACCTTCCCACATAAAATTAATGGGTTCAGTATTATATCTGACTAACTGATTATTAGATAAAACAAGATTGTTTGCAATTGTGGAATTTTTTGGTGGTAATATTTGGGTATTATCATCATCTTTTTTTACACCGATTAAAAAGGAGTTCAGGCAGTTAACAATTGTATTATTTACTACTTTCGCACTGTCAACCTGGAAGTAACCATTTAAAGGAGAGTTTTCTATACCATTCATCATTACAATTGCCGCTCTCCAATCAGCTGCCGAACCGGCGAGATTTTCAAAATAATTATTATAAACTTTATGTCCTGAGGCGATAAGTCTTACACCGCCTGTTAATGGTTTATTATTTCCAAAAAAGAAATTACCGTACACTGAACAGTTATCCCCATGCCGCATAGTCACTCCACCTTCACATTCATAAAACGTATTGTATCGATAAGTATTACCATCGCTTTTACTTGATATTATTTCGATCTCACCGTTGCAATGCTCAAAGTAATTATATTCAACCACGGATGCAGAATTGTATATTGAATTACCGCTATCACCAATGCGAATTGTTTCGCCGCCGTTAAATCCTAATTCAGGCCTGTAACCAAAATAGTTATGATCAATTAAATGATGATTCGGAGATGTTGATTGGGTAACCCACACAACAAAAGTTGCACCAGAATGATTTTTACCCTCGAAGTAGCAATGATCAACGCGGTTATCTGTTCCGTAAACTGAAACCCATTTATAATCAGTATTAATATTACTTGGGTTATAATTAACAATTGAAGTGTTTGTCAACCTGCAATGATATGCAAGTTTACTGCTTCCATTTCTAAATTCGATTACTGCACCGTTTGCCGGAACACCGCCTATAAATCGCAATCCATCAACAACTAAATATTTCCCTTTTATCCTCAAATATGAAGAACCATTTAAAATAACATAGCCTGGAGTTTCAGCTCTTAATACAATTTGGTTTGATTCATTAGCTTCACCTTCAAACCGGATCTGCTGATTGGTCCAAATTCCGTTTAACATTATTAATGTATCGCCAGGCTGTGCTATCTTCATCGTATTGATAATTTCAGTCGCACTGGATACGTTATAATTAGTAGCCTTCACCTGTAGAGTAAAAATTAAAACTGTAAATAGTAGGAAGATAATATATTTAGTTTTTGAAGTAACCAATAGATATTCATTCTTGAGATAGTTAACGATAGAACTTATTAAATATTTGGGGGTGAGTAATTCACCCCCGAGTCAAGATTAGCCCTAACATTAGAGGACTACTTTAAGAGCATCATTTTTTTAGTGATGTTTACATTATTTCCTGATAATCTGTATAGATAAATGCCCGATGAAAGATTACCTGCATCAAAATTAGCTTTGAATATACCTGTGCTTAGTTCCTGATCAATAAGATTTGCAACTTCCTGTCCAAGCAGATTGAAAACCTTTAATGAATATTTCCCTGCACTTGGAACAGCGAACTGAATAGAAGTGGTCGGGTTGAACGGATTAGGATAATTTTGCTCAAGAGAAAAAGTAGTTGCCACCAAATTTAAGTCTTCAACAGCTAAAACTTGGCCTGCCCATCTAACATCACCAAGAGCTTTTCCATCAGATCCCATTGTTCTAATCGGAGAATTTGCATCTAATGTAAAATCAGCATTGGCTGCATCAGCATACATTGGATCAATATTGTAAATTGTTACGTCATCGACAGTACCGGTTTGTTGTGCACCCGACCATGAGCTTGGCGTTTCAGCTAAAAATCCGGATGTATGATTTGGTACAACATTATTAAATGTATCTACGTATGATATTGTAGAACCTAAACCCTGAAATGTGATAACATTATCCAACTGGTCGTTACCTTGTATTAAATTAGTGATCAGTAAATTTTTCATTACTGTATTTTGCAGATCTCTGTGCCAGATTGCTCTTAATTGGCTTGCATTAAAAGTACAATGTTCAATCAGAACCGGCGAGTCTACATTTGTCGAATCTCCGTCGCCTTCAATCTTAATTGAGCTGCCGCGGATATCGTGAAAAGTACAATTTCTAACTGTCATTGATGTACAGAAGTTTCCATCAACTGGCACGGGAGCTTTATGTGTATTTATTGATCGAAGAGCTTCATCACCGGAATGCATAAAAGTTGTATTTTCAAACAATAGCACCCCGGCTCTTGCCCCGGTGATAATGTCAAAAATAGTTCCGTCAACGCTAGTGGAGGGTTCACTAAACTTATATACATTTCTTATCACACTATTCAGCACAGAAACATCCGGCTTTTCATTTAAATCACCAGCTTTAGATTGGACATCAAGTACATATTGGATCGAATCATATGTAGTCGTTGCCTGATCATAACCATCAACGATTACTCCATCTAAAGCAAAATCATTTTTAATTTTGATGAATGGCAGTGCGTGACAACCTTTTATTAAAATTACAGGTGGATTTGTTAATCCATCTTTTGCTTTTATTGTCACTGGTGAAATTATCGTAACCGGCGTCGTGGTGTATACGCCTCCGTCATCAACCAAGATGATTGTATCAGCATTCCCTCCGTTTGTGAAATCTAAGGCGGCGTTCAATCCGTCAATTACCCTGACGTCAATCGATTGAGCGAAATTTGATGCACTAAAAATTAAAAGCGCAGCAAACATCATCAGAACTTTAGAAATTTTCATTTCTTTCTCCTAGTATTAGTTTATAGATAGTTGATTAATTATCATTTCAAAGTAAAAGTATATCCAAATAAGAAATTATTATAGGTTTCCGTAACGTAATTTGTATTACTGAAATAGGAATCGAAATATTTCATTATTCGTCTTTCATAAGCAAAATCAAACCTTCCGAAGAAAAAGTTTAAACTTAATCCTGCCGAGTAATTAGTTGAATTTGGCCCTTCATCTGTTATGGCTGCACCATCAGGTACAAATAGCGCTGATGTATTTCTATACCCGGCAAGAATCGAAAGAAATTCAGTCGCCTTATATTCTGCACCAACCCTAATAATTGTTTGATCAGCAAGATTTCTAAAGTTTGAATCGGGAGCTGCTAACGTAACTTCAGATTTAGAGTAATTAGATTTTTCAAGATCGAAGGCAATGGTAAATTCATCGACAGGGTTAAAAGATAATCCAAACGAGTAACCGATTGGAAGCTTTATTTCATCAACTCCCGAGAGGTTTTCACTTTTTGTTCCGCCGCTATCACTATTGGTTTGAGTATTATTCCAATCTCTTTTAAGTGTATACGGTGGAGTTAATTTTATTGCAAGGTTAAATCTATTTAATACTAGAATTGCACCGATATTAAAACTTGTAGAAGTAAATTTTGAAGTCCCTTGGATTACATTGCTTGTGCTATCATACGAAAACTTAAATCGATTCGCTCCTCCAAGTAAATCAAAATATCCTATTTTATCTAATGAATTATAATCATTTATCTCGCCTGAAGAGATATTTACACCCAGCCCGATTTTAAGGAACTCGGTAACATCCGCAGCTAAAGCTATGTTAATTTGTTCAATGCCTCCTTCTCTGGAACGAATATAGTCGTACCAATTAACTCTTACGGAATCTTCAGCGGAAGTAACTCTAGTGATTAAACCACCATAGCCTGCAAAGCCGACGTGTGGATCTAAGTAAGTTTGATTTCTATCATAATCCAGAACATCATATCTTTTATTATATGCACCAGCCGCTACAAACTGCCTATCAAATATTTCGAATGGAATAGCGAGAGCAATATTGTTAAAAGAGAAATCAGATTTTTTTCTTTTCCAATCCGCGGCTTCATCGCTATAAGGTTCAAGGCCTAACTTGGGATCACTTATTGCATAATTTGAATCAGTAAAAAATGTTTGGTTATCAAACCTGCCATTGTTTTTGGTGTCCGGTATATAGTAACCTTCCAGATAAAATGGTAGAGTTGCGAATTGCCGGTTCGGACGATAGTCCTGATTTTCCCTCCAATTTTTCTCAAAGGAATTTGCAGAGAGGGAAATTTGATAACCGCTTATCCCTGAAAGTCCGGCGGGATTATTGAAGATCGCACTAACATCTCCAAACAAAGCAAGGTTGGCTCCTCCCATTGCTTCGACTTTAACACCGATTCCATTGATCTGATCAAATCCCTGGAAAGATAAACCATCACCTCTGTGCTGGGAATAAATTTGGGCGCAATTTAAAAGAAAAAGAAGAATTGTTATGTGAATAAATATCAATTTCTTTTGTCTTTTTAACATCTCAATAACTCCATATTAAAGTATTCAATAGCTAGTTAATACTAAATCCAATGGAAAATCTATGCACTTGACCAAGGAATTCACCATAGTCGTTATAAGAATAATCCACTTTATATCCGTTATAATTAACACCCGCTCCAAATGATAAACCTTCCCCATCATAATTTAATTTATATCCGCCTCTAATAGAGATTAGATCATTGTATGTGTATTCTAATCCTATATTATGCTGCTGACTGTAATCGCGGGGCTGAAAAAGATTATAAGCAATAAGAAGCTTCTGATTTTCGATTTGAGAAATGAGCGCTTCACCAGGAGCGAATAGATTCGCGGATATTCCTATAGCAAAAGTTTGCGGCAGAGGATAAGGCGAATCAAGGAATTTTACTTCAGGACCAAAGTGTCTTAATGAAACTGCAATCTCAATTGATTTAAATCCGGTTTGATAGCTTAGTCCCCCATCAAACATGACAGTCGAAGCATTCTTTTCCACGAGATCTTCATATGCATATTTCACAGTTAAACCAAATGCAAATTTGTCTGTTAGCTTTTTTGCATATGATACACCGATTACTCTGGACCCGGGGTGCATCGTTTCACCTGTTATGCCAGGATTATAGGAGCCATCCGCAGTTCTATATAAATCTGAAACGCGTGTTACCGGAATATCTCCCACATCATTAAAAAGAATTTGAAGACCGAATACTCCTACTCCCTCTAAATTGTAAGCACCTGCAAAAGAAAAATGTTTTACATCTAAAAACCAGTCTACAAATGAAACAGAGACATCAATATTTTCGACTTTTGTTAATGCAGCAGGGTTCCAGAAAACAGCATCGGCATTATTTACAACGGAGATGAAAGCATCTCCCATTCCGGTCGATCTGGCATCGGGCATAACTTTAAGAAATTGAAATGAAGTAGTTCCGACCTTGTCTATTCCTCCTGATTGAGCATTGGTATAAAACTGTGCCGCAATCAGAATGACAATAATCAAGTAATATTTATGCTTCATAACTTTAACCTTAATAAACTTATTTTATTACAACTAATTTTCCGTTTGCAGTTTCACCGTTAGGAGTAGTCACAACATAAAAGTATATCCCTGATGCGATATCCTGATCATTTCGAGTTACCTGGAACCATGCAGTAGAAAATGTAGGAGAATCGTGATCTATTGTTTGAACTAGTTGGCCGGAGTAAGAAAATATCCGGATGGTACATTTTTCAGGAAGCCCATAAAATCCTATTGCATTTTCCTGTCCGTTACCTTCAAAACCAGATTTTAGAACAAATGGATTAGGAACGGCATAAACGTTTTGTAACTTTTCTACGGAGGCAACATTCTTAACATGCGAAGTTACATTAGTGCGTCCGCTTTCGTTCCCCTTGTCATCCACTGATGTTACCGAATAATATTTTTGTTCACCGAGCTTATAGCTTTCATCTTCATCAATAAATGAATACATATCTTTTTCATTGACTTCTCCAATATTTCGCGAAGCTATTAAGCTCCACGGTCCCTGGCCTGAGTTGCTTCTATAAATATTGAACTTTTGGAGTGTTCCCATCGGTCGTGGATTAGTAAAATTTTCTACCGATCTTTTCCAGCTTATCTCAACGGTGGCCTGTGCAGTATTGCTTACCTCAATTACTGGAGCGGGAACAGGTATCGGAATATTTTTATATTTTTTTACATTTTTTGATGGTGACGGATTAAGTTCCGGAAATAACATTCCACCTGCTGGACCCATCCTAACACTGTCATAAGGGATTTTTTCACCCAGGTACGATTCCCATGCATTATGCGCAACTTGATTTACGCTGACGACTTTTGAATTAATATAATCGGGATAGCCGTAATCGGTTAAGTAATGTTCAGTATATGTATCACCATTAACAACCACTTTTCTGTCCATACTTCTTGATGGAAAAAATTGAGTGGGCGTTTGTCCGCCGCAGAGAATCTTTCCTGCGGTTCCGCCGTAGCCGACAACTTCGGCATAAGCAAATTCTAACTTATCTCCCGGATTCATGTTATAAGGTCCGAAGCCATTAATAATCATGATTCCATTATAACTTTCATCCCATTCGTAACGCGCTCTGCCTAACCATTGTCTACCACCGGGCAAAACAAATCTTTCTTGATCCGATGGGACACCTGCCGGAGCCCCCAACTCTCCATAAACTGTCCACCATCTTTCATCTAATGTAGAAGCCCTATCTTCCATTTTATCAGGTCTGGTGTTACCGCTTTCTGTTTTCATGTTCCATGGCTGCAGAATGTGCCCGTTTGCGTCCGTTTCAAAATATTTTCCATTTCTATCTTTTAGCATGTAATTGGCATATTCCGATTCATTTCTTGTTAAATTGATCAGATCAACAACTGCGAGATGATCTATATCCCAGAATAACCAGCAATAACCTGGTGCTTGGGGGCTTAATAAACCACCACCGTTTAACCCTGTTTCCGAAAATTGTTTGAACAGTGTTTTATCAGGCTCAGGTTTAAATGCCTTGAATTCATCCACAGCATCTGCAGCACCGGTATGAATTGTTTGCATAAAGGTCAACCAGTAATCAGGATCAAAAGAGCTACGATCATCCTGCCTGTACATACCTTCATCATATTTCCATTCACCATAATTTCTCTGATATCCGAGCATCGAGGGAGCGAAGCCATAATTAATATGAAAAAGTACATCTACCAAAGGAGCGGTTCTTTCAATAGTTGCAGGGTTGCCGTCTGTGTTTCCTGTATACTCTAACTCATATTCATAAATTATCATATCATCATAGTCAGGATAGCTCCATGCTCGTGAAGTTCTTGTCACAGTTATTCCGGTTGTAGTTGCCCATTTAGCAATAATAATTTCTTCAGCTTCATTTGGATTATAAGTAGGATTAAGATCGCCATTAGATAAAAGAGGATAATTTTCAATTTTATCAATTGAAAGCGGAAAACTCCATCTGCCGGCAGGTAATTCAGGACCGCTTGTAGTTCCAATAGCACCGCAGAAAGAGAAAATTCTATTCGGCCAACCCGGTTTTCCTTTTTCGTTAGCACTTACATACATTCCTGCACCAACTATATTATGTTGACCACTATATTCAATTCCATTAATAACAGTATTAGAATTTGGCGGCCATTCAAATGAAGGCAGGTTTTGTTTTTCGCCCCCTGGACCCTCTTGCCAGGGCCTGCCGATAATTCCATTATTATATTCCGTTTCATGTATCATCCCGCGATCGTGAATTCTATAGTCTCTAAGTTGAGCAGTTAGTTCCATACAGTTAATTATGAAAAAAAGTCCAATCACGAGAGCGGTTTTTTTACACATAAAGTATTCCATTTAGAAACTCCAAAAAAATTATCTTTAATAAAAGATCATTTAAAATCTTAGGTTAACTCCGAACCTGAAATATCTTGGCGTATTACCTATCAAATAACTCTCAATGTTTGTAGTGTAGGGTGCAAATTGTCTCTCAGTCAAAAGGTTTTCTCTATCTTCTACATAAATTGTTCTATATGGATTAGTCGGATCTTCGGAGAAGGTTCTGTCGTAATCGTAAGCCTTTTGATTTAATACATTATAACCTTCAAGATATAGGTTAAGATCTGTGTTCCCAACAGATATTTTTTTACTGATCCTAATTTTTAAATCACGTTCGTCGGGGGTTCTCAAATTAAATCGTAGTCCTTGCCCGGATGCATCATAGGTAAATGGTCTTCCTGTTTGGAAGCGGAAAGTTGCGCTTAGGCTAAAGTCATTAAACACACTAACGCCAAATAACGAAAGGTCCTCGTCACTGCCGGTTTTAAGAGTTAAGTTAACAAGCACTCTGTGGGTTCTATCATAGTCCAAATAAATATCTTCAGGAGCAGGTAATACGTCGTTGGCCGGATCATCTTCGTACAGGACTGTTCTTGCTGTAGAACCTAACACATTGGCACTTTTTCCAGTTGCTGCCTGCCAATTATATCTGACAAATCCTCTAATCAGTCCATCATTTTTTTCAAAATTAATATGAAATCCTTTTATATCAGCGTACTCTTTGTTTACAAATGTTTCATACTGATTTCCTGCGTTATCAACATAGATAGCATACTGGAGTAAATTACTTACATCTTTTAAATAGGCGCTTAAATCAAGGTAAAACCCTAAGGGAAGCGATCTGACAATTCCCACATCGTAAGAAATAGTGCGCTCAGGTTTTAACTCGGGATTTCCTAACCGGACAAAATTAGGTTCAGGTGAAACCTTAAATCTATCCACATATACGTATTGAAATGCAGGCCTCTGTGTAAACACACCATAGTTCAGATGTAAAACTGTTTTTTCATCGACAGGAAAAGAAATTCCAACCCTGGGCTGCAAAACAGAAGTTAACTTAGTGTTCTCTTTTGCTGATAACGCTTCACTGTATTGTTTTGATGTTGGGTCTATTGGATTAAAATTAGGATTACGAGATGGAGAAAAGTTATCTAAATAATAGGAAGTATTGAAGTTATAAAAATCTAATCTTAAACCAAGATTAGCAATCATTCCTTCAAACTCCATTTTATCCTGTGCAAATAATGCTCCTTCAAACGGATAGACATGATATTTTTCAAGTCTAAGTGAAGATGTGTTTGAAGCCCCTGTACGACGATCAACATCTATATCATAAAATGAAAACTGCAAACCCGATTTTACTAAATTATTTTTACCAATTTGACTTGTGATACTTGTATTTAAACTATAGCTATTTGTTTTGCTAGTTCCATTTGAAGTACTAAGACTACCAACAGTATGCCCTGAGGGATCGGTATAAAATCTCCAATTACTATTATCGTTATAAGTGGTTGATAGTTCATCGGTGCCCAAAAGATTTACCTGATCTTTATCAAATGTATTTAAAAGCCCGAACTTTATATCCATAAATGTTGATTGATCAAAAATGTGATTCCACTCCAGGCCATATTGATAAGCTCTATTTGTATTTATGTTTACATTAAAAACTCTTTCGAAATACCTGAAAAAGTTATCATCAAATTCATTTCTAGTTTGATCGTGGTAATTAATATTTAATTTGAATTTGTTGCTGCTTGATTGGCGATAGACAATTTGACTGATTACTTGTCTTTGGATATCAGGCTCGGAAGATGGTAGTATTGGATTGGATGAATTTAGTCTGGCCGCAACAAATATAGCTGCATTTTGAGCTAATGGTCCGCTGATAGATAAATCAACCTTGTAATCAGGTTTGTCATATTCTAAACCAACATCTTTTACTGATTGCAGCCAAAGAGCTCTAACGAGTTCTGCTGTTCTAAGTGAGTCATCATGTGATAAAGGAGGAGGAGGAGGAAATTTTATCGGAAGTGGGGGCAAATAGTTTTCCGGAAAATTAATTCCGAAATGTGTCCATAATATTTTTCCGGAAGCTGGATCAATTCCACTTAACCATTCTTCCGGATTATTCATTAAAGTAAAGTAATAATTATTCCTTGCACTATAAACGCTACCACCCCATGTTTTATAATATGCGTTTGTTGATGAAATATCTGCTCTGGTTTCCCACTCATTTGTCCCTTCTTTGGTTACCATATTTATAACACCCGATTGCACGTTACCGTATTCGGCACTGAAGCCGCTGGTGTAAACTTCAACCTGCTGAAATGCTAGAGTCATTGGTTCGAAGGAGGTGGAATTATTAAGGGGATTAACTATGGATGATCCGCCAATTAAATAAAGTGATTCGCCTGCACGTCCTCCGCGAAAGTGGCCATCCGATACATCTGCTTGTAAGCCAATAATATCTCCTATATCATTAACACCGGGCAAGGATTCTATTTTGCCAACATCATAAGTATTTTTTGTTGCAGTTAAATCGCTTTCAACATTCCCTCTTTTATATCCAACGACCAACACCTCATCTGATGTAACAACTTGTGATATAATCTGAAAATTAATTCTAGTTGTCTTATCCACATAAATTTCAACTTGAGTTTGTATCTCCGATAAATAACCAACATAAGAAGCTTTAACACTGTATAAACCAGGTTGAATATTTAAGATGTAGAACTCACCTTCAAAATCTGTTGCTGCGCCCATCGTGTAATCTAGCTTGACTTCTCTACCGTCTACCCACTTTGATAGAATAAGAATGTTCGCTCCTATCAACGGTTCTCCCGTTTCTTTATCAGTTACTTTTCCGGCAAGTTTACCTGTATCACCGGCAAGTACATAACTAGCTAATCCTATTACCGCAAATAACGAGAGGGTTATAATTTTTTTTAGTTGATTTGAGTGCTTTCTTGAAAAGCAAGAGAGGTTGGATTCACGAGTGAAGATATTTGGATGTAAAAATCTATCCATTACATCTCACAATTATTTTGGAGTTCTTAATTGTCAATTTCACAAAACTAACTCCATACTTTATTTAGATTAATTTTTAGAAATAGAGTAAAGAAATAAGATTATAAATCTTGTATGACAACATACATAATATAAGTACACATGTCAAGTATTAAATGAAAAAAAATCTTAATATTTAACTCAGGGAATAAATCATTTATTTTTCGTCAGACTGTTCCTTTTCGATTAGGGTTGGAGAGGACTAGTGAAGGCTT